>FUFK010040287.1_pt1 | contig 207851 bp, 180 predicted proteins | sample 1021851 | NCBI WGS metagenome assembly FUFK01 (sample SAMEA51879418, study PRJEB19060) | metagenome | reverse complement strand
TTCAGCGCCGGCATCAGTTCGCCCGCCGCGCTGTCGTCGATCTGTCCGGTTAGGGCGGACGAAGCGCTGCTTTCTTGCGCCGCATCGGGTGCACCCCTATCGCAGCCCGCGACTGCAAGACCGAGGATGATGGCAAGCGTGAACGACAAGCGGGACACTCAGGGCTCCAACAGCATGTGGGGCGGCAGGTTCGCCGAAGGACCTAGCGCGATCATGCGCGAAATCAACGCCTCCATTCCGTTCGACAAAATCCTGTGGCGCGAGGATATCGAAGGCAGCCGGGCGCATGTCGCCATGCTCGCGCGGCAAGGTATCGTCTCGGCCGAAGATGCGGGCACCATCGATCGAGGATTGCAGCAGATCGCCGCGGAGTACGAGCGCGACGGGGTCCCCGAGGACTGGGACCTGGAAGACATCCACATGACCGTGGAGGCCCGCCTGACCGAAATCGTCGGCCCGGTAGCGGGGCGGCTGCACACCGCGCGCAGCCGCAACGACCAAGTGGCGACCGACTTCCGCATGTGGGTGCGCACCGCCAACCGGCGCGCCATCGCGGGCATCGAAGCGGTGCTGGCCGCGCTGGTCGCCCGCGCCGAGGAGCATGCCGGCACGATCATGCCCGGCTTCACGCATTTGCAGACCGCGCAGCCGGTGACGCTGGGCCATCACCTGCTGGCCTATTTCGAAATGCTGATGCGGGATCGTTCGCGCTTCGCCGATGCACTGGCGCGGATGGACGAATGCCCGCTGGGCTCGGCGGCGCTGGCGGGCACCGGCTTCGACCTCGACCGCGACATGACCGCCGAGGCGCTTGGCTTCGCACAGCCCACGCGCAACAGCCTCGACGCCGTATCCGATCGCGATTTCGCGCTCGATTACCTGACCGCGGCGAGCCAGTGTTCGCTGCACCTGTCGCGGCTGGCGGAGGAATTCATCATCTGGGCCAGCCAGCCCTTTGGTTTCGTCAAGCTGCCCGACACGCTGTCGACGGGCAGTTCGATCATGCCGCAGAAGCGCAATCCCGATGCCGCCGAGCTGGTGCGCGGGCATGCCGGCCGCGTGATCGGCTGCGCGACATCGCTGATGATCACGATGAAGGGCCTGCCGCTCGCCTATTCGAAGGACATGCAGGACGACAAGCCGCCGGTGTTCGAGGCTGCAGGCCTGATCGATCTCAGCCTTGCCGCCATGGCGGGGATGGTGGCCGACAGCGGCTTCGACACCGCGCGCATGCGCCGTGCGGCCGAAGCCGGCCACGCCACTGCGACCGACCTGGCCGACTGGCTGGTGCGGCAGGCGGATATTCCGTTCCGCGAAGCGCACCACATTACCGGGGCGGCCGTGAAGCTGGCCGACGAGCAGGGCGTCGCGCTCGATGGGCTGTCGATCGGCGATCTGAAGGCTATCGACGAACGCATCGACGAGCGCGTGTTCGATGCGCTGTCGGTCGATGCCTCGGTCGCGGCGCGCGCTTCCTATGGCGGGACGGCGCCGCAGCGCGTAAGGCAGCAGGTGGCCGCGGCGAAACAGCGTCTCGGCATGGAGGATTGATGCGCCACCGGATCGCCCTTGCCGCGCTGCTGATGCTTGCTGCCTGCGGGCAGAAATCCGCGCTCGAACCGGTGGAAGGCGCAGCGCTGCCGCCCGCCCCCTATGGCGCGGATGTGCAGCCCACCGCCGATGAACTGCTGGTGCTCGATCCCGAGGCCGCCCCCGCGCGCAGCGTCGAGCTGCGGACCCGTTCGGAAGAGCGCGAGGACGATCCTTTCGATCTGCCGCCCGAGTGAATTTCAATCGGGCAAGCAAGGCTTGCTCGACAAAGAGAATGCCTTTGGGCAGGGGCCTGCCATGGACCATTTCGAGCTGAAAGACGGCGTGCTTCACGCCGAGGACGTTCCGCTGCCGCGCATTGCGGAAGAAGTCGGGACGCCCGTCTACATCTATTCGCGCGCGACGCTCGCGCGGCACGCACGCGTGTTTCGCGAAGCGCTGGCAGGGGTCGACAACCCGCACATCGCCTTTGCGGTGAAGGCCAATCCCAACCTGGCGGTGCTCAAGATCCTCGCCAGCGAGGGCTATGGCGCCGATGTCGTTTCGGGCGGGGAACTGGCCCGGGCGCTGGCAGCGGGCATGAAACCCGCGGATATCGTTTTCTCGGGCGTCGGCAAGACGCATGCCGAACTGGTGCAGGGTCTCGAGGCGGACATCGGCCAGTTCAACATCGAGAGCGAAGAGGAAGGCTACGAGTTGGCCGCGATTGCCGCACGACACGGCAAGCGCGCCGCCTGCGCGCTGCGGGTCAACCCCGATGTCGATGCGCGCACGCATGAGAAAATCTCGACCGGCAAGCGCGAGAACAAGTTCGGCGTCCCGCTCGACCGGGCGGCAGATATCTATGGCCGGCTGGCGCAGGAGGACGGCCTCGATATGCGCGGCGTGGCAGTGCACATCGGCAGCCAGCTTTCGACGCTCGAGCCGCTGGAGACAGCCTTCGGCAAGGTCGGCGCGCTGATTGCGGAATTGCGCGCGGCGGGATGCACGGTGACGCATGCCGATCTCGGCGGCGGACTGGGGGTGCCCTACAAGGCAGGTGAAAACCTGCCCTCCCCCGCCGAATACGGCGCAATGGTCGCGCGGGTGACGCGCGACTGGGGGGTGCAGCTGATGTTCGAACCCGGGCGCGTGATCGCGGGCAATGCCGGCGTGCTACTGACGCGGGTGATCCGTGCCAAGCGCAGCGGTAACGGCCCCCCGTTCGTCGTCGTCGATGCGGCGATGAACGACCTTGCCCGCCCGGCGATGTATGGCGCATGGCACGATTTCGAAGCGGTCGCGCCGACCGGCGACCGCATGACCGCGCATATCGTCGGACCGATCTGCGAGACGGGCGATACCTTCGCGATGGACCGCGAATGCGATGCGCTGGTGGCGGGCGACCTCGCCGTATTTCGCACCGCCGGCGCCTATGGTGCGACGATGGCCTCATCCTACAACTCGCGCGGCTTCGTCGCTGAAGCGCTGGTCGACGGCGACCGCTATGCCGTGGTTGCAGACCGGATCGCGGCAGCAGCGATCATGGATGCCGAACGCGTACCCGAATGGCTCACCTGATGCAGCGTCGCGATGCATAGCCTGCCGCTCTTCCACCGGATCGCCGGCGCGCGTGTTGTCGTTGTCGGCGAAGGCGAAATGGCGGCGGCCAAGGCGCGTCTGGTGGAACGCGCAGGGGGCATCCCCTGCCCCGAGACAGAAGCACATTACGCCAGGCTGGCATTCGTGGCGCTGGAAGACGGACATGCCGCCCAGACCGCCGCGCTGCGCCTCAAGCGCATGGGCTTGCTGGTCAACGTGGCGGACCGTCCCGAACTGTGCGATTTCACGCTCCCCAGCGTGCTCGACCGCGACCCTGTGCTGGTCGCAGTAAGCACCGGCGGCGCATCGGCCGGATTGGCGAAACACCTGCGGCTGCGGCTCGAAGCCATCCTGCCGCAATCGCTGGGCGCGCTGGCGAGCGGGCTGAGCGCCGCGCGCGACCGGATCCGGGCGCGCTATCCCGATGGCGATACGCGCCGCCGTGCGATCGACGCCGCGCTGCAGGAAGGCGGCCGGCTCGACCCGTTCGAACCCGCGAGTGCCGAGGGTGTCGACGGCTGGCTCGATCGGACCCGCGCTGACGATGGGGCGCAGGTCGTCGACGTCACGCTTGCCAGCGACGATCCGGAGGACCTGACGATCCGCCAGGCGCGCGCGCTGGGCCGCGCCGACACCGTGCTGCACGACCCGCAGGTTCCCGAGACCATCCTGATCCGCGCCCGCGCCGACGCCGCCCGCGCGCCCCTTCCCGCAGAGACACCCGCAAGCGGCCTCACGGTCATTCTGCGACGCAGCTAGACCACCGCCAGGTCGGTGACGCCGATTTCGCTGAAATAACGGGCCAGCGCGTCGGCCGTGTTGTCGGACAGCGCGATATAGGCGCGGCGGCGGTCGTGCGGGTCGGACACGCGGACCAGCAGGTCGGCATCGACCATCTGCCCGATCCAGCGCAATGCCGTGGTCGCCGGGACCCCGGCGGCGATACAGAGCGACGTAACCGAAACTTGCTGGCGTTCGGCGCGTGCTGCGGCGAGATCGAGCAGAATATCCCACGCCGGATCGGCGAACAGGTCGGCATCGAAATGGCGCATGCGCGCTTGGCGGGCCTTGATGATCCGCCGCAGCACGGCCGCTTCGGGCAGACGCGGCCGCTGTTCCTCTTCGCGCGCGGACCGCTGGTCTTCGCCCTGCGCCCGCCATGCNTGCGCGGGGGATTCGAAGCGGAAGGCGCCCCCGCCCTCGCGCTGCCCGGGCGAAAGTTTCTCCAGCCGTTCGGCGATCCGGCCGACCTGTTCGGTCAGTCGCAACAGCATCAGCCGGTCCTCTTCGCCCATTTCGCGCANCCGCAGGTTGNGCACGCGCGCCAGCACGCGGCCGATCGCGATGATCCGTTCGGCGCGGCCCGGNTCGACCAGGATCTGCGGGGCCGAGAGCGAAAAGCAGCCGAACACGCTATCGAGCGCGGCCATGGTGGTCGATACCACCAACTGCGCGCCGGCCTTTCCCCCGCGCATGTCGAGCCGCGAGAGCAGCGCCAGCGCATCCGCGCTCGCTACCGCGCAATCGACCATCACGAGATCGCCCAGCGCCGCGAGCGGCCCCTGCGCATATTCTTCGAGGCTGCAGCATTCGCGCACCCGGAAACCCGCCGCGAGCGCATCTTCGCGCATTTCCGCGCGGATATGGTCGCGGTCGGCCAGGACGGTGACCGACAGCTGGCATCCGGCAGCATCGCGCACCGGCTCGTAATCGAAATTGGCTTGCATCGACTCGCGCTCCCTCACTGCAAATGCAGAACATGGTGAGAACAAAAGCGGATCAGGTCAAGAAGCGGGGTACAAATCGCGCGCACGACTGAACCATTCGCGCGGCTGCTGCGACTATCCCCATGTGACTGGCAGCAAGACCGCCCCTCCCCCACCGACCCAATCGGAAGCCGGTCGGCGCTATGACGAATGGCTCGTCACGCTGGTGCAAGCGGGTGACCGCGACGCCGGGGAACGGCTGGCCCGGCGCTGGCACCCGCGGCTGCTGCGCACCGCGCGGCGCCTGCTCGGCGACACCGACAGCGCGCTGGTTGCGGTGCAGGACAGCTGGATCGCGATCCTGCGCGGGATCGGCGGCCTGCGCGACCCCGCCCGCTTTGCGCCCTGGGCCTTCGGAATCCTCCGGCGGCGCTGCGCGGACCGGGTGCGATCGGCGCAGCGCGAGCGCCGCCATCAAGGCACAGGCGATGCCGCGCCGGTGGCAATCGCCGCCGCGGCTTCGGAGGGCATGGCCATTCGCCAGGCCTTTGCCGCGCTGCCGGCGGACCAGCGGCTCGCCGCGCAATTGTTCTTCGGCGAGGGGCTGACGCTCGCCGAAATCGCCGAGGTCCAGGCCGTACCGCTGGGTACGGCCAAGACCCGCCTGTTCCATGCCCGCCGCAAGCTGAAGGCGGCTCTATCCGGAGACGACCCATGACCGACACAGATGCCCGTATTCGCAGCGCGCTCGACGCGGACGACAGGGAATTCCTCGCCAGCCTCGGGCCCGATCGCGGCATGTTCCGCCAGATCGGCGACAGCATGCATGGTCCGCTCGGTGGATGGATGAAATTCAGCTTCGCGCTGGCCATCGTGATCGGGCTGGCGCTGGCCTATTGCCTGTACCGCGCGCTGACCTTCGACAGCCTCGAAGCGCTGATCGGCTGGGGCCTTGCCGGCCTCGCGCTGCTGGTGATGCAGGGTTTCCTCAAGGAATGGATGTTCGCGCGGATGAACATGCTGGCCGTGCTGACCGAGGTCAAACGGCTGCAATTGCAGGTCGCCATGCTGCAGGAAGATCGCGGCTAGGGCCGGATCTCGATTGGCGTACCGTCGGGCACCAGGCTCCACAGTTCGGCGATCTCGGCATTCGACAGCGCGATGCAGCCGTCGGTCCAGTCACCCGGTACGCGCGCATCGTAAGGAAGCCCGTTGGGCTGTCCGTGAATGAAGATCAGCCCGCCCGGCGACCGGCCGCGGCTACGCGCATAGGCGCGGTCCTGCGCATTGGGATAATCGATGTGCAGGCTGAGGTAATAGCTCGACTGGGGGTTGCCATAGGTGATGGTGTAGCGCCCCTCGGGCGTGCGCTCGTCGCCCTGGAAACGCTTGTGGCCGACCGGCGCATCGCCATATTGCAGGCCCGTATAGCGGCGGATCACGCGGTCGTCCTGATAGACCAGCAGCGTGCGCTCGGACTTGTCGATCAGGATGAAATCCGCCCGTTCCCCNNCCCGGGCCTGCTGCGCCTGCAGCGGCNCGGCGCACAGNGCACCGAGCGCTGCGAAAAAGGCGAGGAAAGCGCGCATNACGNAAGCATCCTAGCGCGNATTNCNCATCANTCCATNAACGGATCGCGCATCAGGATCGTATCGTCGCGCTCGGGGCTGGTGGAAACCAGCGCCACCGGCGTTTCGATCAGTTCCTGCACGCGCTGGATGTATTTGACCGCATTGGCGGGCAGGTCAGCATAGCTGCGCGCGCCCGCGGTCGATTCCTGCCAGCCTTCCATGCTTTCGTAGATCGGCTCGACCGCNGCCTGGTCGGCGGCGTGGCTGGGGAAATAGTCATAGACATTGTTCCGCAACCGGTAGCCGGTGCAGATCTTCACCTCGTCGAGACCGTCGAGCACATCGATCTTGGTCAGCGCGATCCCGGTCACGCCGCTGATCGCGCAGGTCTGGCGCACCAGCACGGCATCGAACCAGCCGACCCGGCGCTGGCGCCCGGTAACCGTACCGAATTCATGGCCGCGCTCGCCGATGCCCTTGCCCACCTCGTCATCCAGCTCGGTCGGGAAGGGACCGCTGCCGACGCGGGTGGTGTAGGCCTTGACGATGCCCAGCACGAAGCCGGTGGCGTTGGGGCCCAGCCCGCTGCCTGCCGCGGCCGTGCCACTGACCGTGTTCGAGCTGGTGACGAAGGGATAGGTCCCGTGGTCGATGTCGAGCAGGACGCCCTGCGCGCCTTCGAACAGGATCTTGGCGCCCGCCTTGCGAACCTTCTTCAGCCGTTTCCACACCGGCTGCGCATATTTGAGCACGAAGGGCGCGATNTCGCGCANTTCGGCGAGCAATTGCTCGCGGTCGACCGGCTCCTGCTCGAACCCGGCACGCAGGGCATCGTGATGCGCGCACAGCCGGTCGAGCTGCGGTTCGAGCGCGTCGAGATGCGCCAGGTCGCATACGCGGATCGCGCGGCGGCCGACCTTGTCCTCGTAAGCCGGACCGATGCCGCGCCCGGTGGTGCCGATCTTGCCCGATCCGGCGGCGGCTTCGCGCAGCCCGTCGAGATCGCGGTGGATCGGCAGGATCAGCGGNCAATTGTCNGCCACGGCGAGGTTGTCGTCATTGATGGTGACGCCCTGCGCTTCGAGCTTCTCGATCTCGGCCTTGAGCGCCCACGGGTCGAGCACCACGCCATTGCCGATCACGCTGAGCGTGCCCGATACGATGCCGCTGGGCAGCAGCGAGAGCTTGTAGGTGGTCCCGTCGATGACCAGCGTGTGGCCCGCATTGTGGCCGCCCTGGAAGCGCACCACGGCATCGGCGCGGCTGGCCAGCCAGTCGACNATCTTGCCCTTGCCCTCATCGCCCCATTGGGCGCCGATCACGGTGACGTTGGCCATTCGATAGTTCTCGCAAATGTAAGGAAATCAAACGCCGCGGGCGTTAGGCTGATCTATGGCACGGGGCAAGGCGAATTGCCGGAAACATGCGCCGTCTGCACCATTGTATGGGCAAAGGAGATTTCATGACCGATTACCCCACGCTTTCGCTGAATGACGACCGCCAGATCCCGCAGCTCGGCTTCGGCACCTACAAGATCGACGAGGACGATGCACCCGAAGCGGTCAAGANCGCGCTCGATGTCGGCTACTGGCTGGTCGACACCGCGGCCATCTACCAGAACGAACGCGGCGTCGGCAAAGGTGTTGGCGACTGGTCCGACATCTTCCTGCAGACCAAGATCTGGAANGAAAGCCAGGGCTACGAGCGGACCAAGAAGGCCGCCGACAAATGCCTCGAACGGCTCGGCCGCGACCATGTCGACATGCTGCTGATCCACTGGCCCTGCCCCGAAAAGAACCTGTTCGTGGAAACGTGGAAAGCGTTCATCGAACTGCGCGACGAAGGCAAGGCGAAGTCGATCGGCGTATCGAACTTCCGCGAGCAGGACCTGCGCCGCATCATCGACGAAACCGGCGTCACGCCCGCGCTCAACCAGATCGAACTGCACCCCACCTTCCAGCAGCGCGAACTGCGCAAGCTGCACGACGAACTGGGCATCGTCACGCAGTGCTGGTCGCCGCTGGGCCAGGGCGCGGGGATCGAGAACGAGACCATCGCCGCCATCGCCGAGGAAACCGGCCAGCCCGCCAGCGCCGTGATCCTGCGCTGGCACATGCAGCATGGCCTGTGCCCGATCCCCAAGGCATCGAGCCGCGATCACATCGAAGCCAATTTTGCAGCGCTCAAGTTCACCCTCACGGACAACCAGATGTCGCGCATCGACGCGCTTGACGATCCCGAAGGCCGGATCGGGCCCGATCCGAGCGATTTCGAAGGGTAATATCGGCGGGGTGCGCCACGGCGGCAAGGCTGCTAATGGCGCACCCGTGACCATGACCGACGACCCCATCCGNATTGCCGCGCTGTACCAGTTTGCGCGTTTCGANGATCCGCGTGCACTGCGCGCGCCGCTGCTTGCGGTATGCGAAGCGAATGCCGTGCGCGGAACTCTGCTGCTGGCAAAGGAAGGCATCAACGGCACGATCGCCGGAAGTGATAAGGGTGTCGAAGCGGCGCTCGACCATATCCGNGCGCTGCCCGGCTGCGCCGAGATCGAGATCAAGGAATCGCGCGCCGCGATCATGCCCTTCCACCGCACCAAGGTGCGGCTGAAGAAAGAGATCGTGACCATGGGCCAGCCCGATCTCGATCCGCTTGCCGGNGTTGGCACCTATGTCGCGCCCGAGGACTGGNACGCGCTGATTTCGGATCCGGAGACGATCNTGATCGACACGCGCAACGATTACGAAGTGCAGATCGGCACCTTCGAAGGCGCGATCGATCCGCAAACCGCCAGCTTCGGCGAATTTCCCGAGTGGTTTCGCGCCAAGCGCGCCGAACTGGAGGCCGAGGGGCGCAAACCCAGGATCGCCATGTTCTGCACCGGCGGGATTCGCTGCGAGAAATCGACCGCCTTCGCGCGCGCCGAGGGGGTGGACGAGGTCTATCATCTCAAGGGCGGAATCCTCAATTACCTCGAACACGTGCCCGAGCAGGACAGCCTGTGGCGCGGCGAATGCTTCGTCTTCGACGAACGGGTCAGCGTCGGCCACGGACTGGCGGCGGGCACCCACGGCCTGTGCCGCGCCTGCCGCAGGCCGCTGAGCGAAGCCGACATGGCGCATGACCATTTCAGCGAGGGCGTGTCCTGCCCGCGTTGTTATGACGAGCGCAGCGACGAGCAGCGTGCGCGTTATGCCGAGCGCAACCGTCAGGCGCGGCTCGCACGCGAACGCGGCGAAGAACACATCGGCCGGCGCGACGAAGCAGAGCGCGATGACTGAACCGGTCCTCTACAGCTTTCGCCGCTGCCCATATGCAATGCGCGCGCGCATGGCGCTGCGGATCGGCGGGGNATCCTACGAACACCGCGAGGTCGTCCTGCGCGACAAGCCCGCGGAAATGCTCGAGGTGTCGCCCAAGGGCACGGTGCCGGTGCTGGTTGCCGGACCGGNCGAGGTGATCGAGGAAAGCCGCGACATCATGCGCTGGGCGCTGGTGCGCAGCGATCCCGAAGGCTGGCTCGAGCGCGACGATCCGGAGTTGATCGAAACCAATGACGGGCCGTTCAAGCACCATCTCGACCGCTACAAATACGCCACCCGGTACGACGATGTCGATCCGGCGCAGCATCGCGCCGCCGCGCTGGACATCCTGCGCAGGCTGGACGAGCGGCTTTCGCAGTCAGCCTATCTACGGGGCGAGACGCGCGGCTTTGCCGACATCGCGATCTTTCCCTTCATCCGCCAGTTCGCCAACACCGACCGCGACTGGTTCGACGGTCAGGCGCTGCCCCACCTCCAGGCTTGGCTGGCCGGGCTCGTCGGATCCGANCTGTTTACGGGCATCATGACCAAGCACGCCCAATGGAAGGCCGCCTAGAGCGGTTTGACGTCGCTTTCGTCGAGGANGTGCGANCAACCNAGCGCGCGCGGATCGTCGCTGGCCGACACTGCCGCCACCGTGCGCCAGCCGATGGCGCGCAGCCGCCTTGCATTGGCGCGGTCATGGCCCAGCGGCAGGAACAGCGTCTCGCGCCGATCGGCATCCGCCGCGCCAAGCGCATCGAGCAGCGGGTCCATGTAGAGCGAGAAGCCGGTGGCGGCCTCGTCGCTGCCCTTGATCGTATAGGTCCCGCCGCGGCCCAGCGCGCGCCGCGCGCCTTCGCCGTACAGCGTAAAGCCGAACCAGCTCTGGTATTCGAACCCGTGGCGTTCGGTCGGGTCGAGCGTAACCCGCGCGCGGTCGCCGATCGTCGCGGCGATTTCGCGCAAGCCGGCAATCCGGCTGGCCAGCGCGCCGCCCGCATCGATCGCGGCCAGTTTGGCAATCGCCGTGTCGAAAGGCCCGGTGGCGTAGAGCAGCGGGAGATAGGCTTCCCCGCCCGCATCGCGCAGGCCGCCGGCATCCTTGGTGTCGAGCTCGCGCCGGACCGCGTCGCGCTGCTCCGCACCGAGCGGCATGGCTTCTTGCGCCAGCGTATCGACGAGGTCGGGGAGCGTGAAATCGATCGAGATATTGGTCACGCCCGCGGCGCTGAGCGCGTCGATCGCCACCGAAACCGCTTCGCTGGCGGCAGCCACGCTGTCGGTGCCGATGAGTTCGGCGCCCATCTGCAGGCGCTGGCGCGCGGGATCGAGCTGGTCGGCGCTGAGCAGCGCGACATCGCCGGCATAGCACAGCCGCAGCGGACGCGGGGCAGCCGCCATCACGGTGGCTGCAATACGGCCCACCTGAACCGTGATGTCGCTCCGCACCGCCAGCGTGCGCAGGCTGTCGGGATCGGTAAAGCGGATCATCCGCCGCGTGGCGACGCCGTCCATCCGCCCGGCCAGCGAGTGCTCGAACTCGACGAGCGGGGGCCGCACACGGTCGTAGCCATGCGCATCCATCGCGTCGAGCACGGCGCGCATGGAGGTGGTCATCGTGCGCGCCCGCTCGGGCAGCGCGTCTTCGAGGCCGACGGGCAGGAGGTCGTCTTGGGTAGTCATGATGACGCGCCCCCTGCCCTATCGTTTGTCAGAATGCCAGCGGCATCACGACCTTGACGCCTTCCAGCGCGCAGGCCTGCTCGACCACTTCGGGCGGGATCGGCGCATCGACGCTGAGCAGCACGGTGGCTTCGCCCCCGGCCTGCCGCCGTCCGAGGTGGAAGGTNCCGATATTGATGCCCGACTGCCCGAGCAACGAACCGATCCGGCCGATGAAACCGGGCGCGTCTTCGTTGACGATATAGAGCATGTGGCCGTCGAGTTCGGCCTCGATCCGCACGCCGAACAGCTCGACCAGCCGCGGGGCATCGGCCCCGAACAGCGTACCCGCCACCGACCGATCGCCCTGGTCGGTGCCCACCGTCACGCGGATCAGCGTGTTGTAGACGCCTTCCTTCTCGTGNCGGATCGANCGGATGTCGAGCCCGCGTTCCTTCGCCAGATAGGGCGCGTTGACCATGTTCACCGTGTCCGAATACTGGCGCATCAGCCCGGCCAGCACCGCGCCTTCGATCGGCTTGCCCGACAGTTCGGCTGCCGCGCCTTCGCGCTCGATCGAAATCTTGGTCAGATTGCCATGCGCCAGCTGGCCCACCAGGCTGCCGAGGTCTTCGGCCAGACCCATATAGGGGCGCAGCTTGGGTGCTTCCTCGGCGCTGAGGCTGGGCATGTTGAGCGCATTGGTGACGCCGCCGCTGACGAGATAATCCGCCATCTGTTCGGCCACCTGCAGCGCGACATTGACCTGCGCTTCGGTGGTGCTGGCACCGAGGTGCGGCGTACACACGAAGTTGGGCTTGCCGAACAGTGGGCTGTCCTTGGCCGGTTCGCTCTGGAACACGTCGAGCGCGGCCCCGGCAACCTGCCCGCTGTCGAGCGCATCGGCCAGCGCCGCCTCGTCGATCAGGCCGCCGCGCGCACAGTTGACGATCCGCACGCCCTGCTTGGCCTTGGCGAGGTTTTCCGCCGACAGGATATTGCGCGTCTCGTCGGTCAGCGGCGTGTGCAGCGTGATAAAATCGGCCTTGGCCAGCAGCGTGTCGAGATCGGCTTTCTCGACCCCGATTTCGACCGCGCGTTCCTCGGTCAGGAAGGGATCGTAGGCGACGACCTTCATGCGCAGGCCCAGCGCGCGGCTGGCGACGATGCTGCCGATATTGCCCGCGCCGATCAGNCCCAGCGTTTTGCCGGTCACTTCGACNCCCATNAAGTCGTTCTTGGGCCATTCGCCCGCCTGCGTGCGGACATTGGCGGCGGGGATCTGCCGCGCCAGCGCGAACATCATCGCGATGGCGTGTTCGGCCGTGGTGATCGAATTGCCGAACGGCGTGTTCATCACCACCACGCCCTTGCCGCTGGCGTAGGGGATATCGACATTGTCGACGCCGATNCCGGCGCGGCCAATGACCTTGAGATTGGTCGCCGCATCGAGGATTTCGGGNGTGACCTTGGTCGCGCTGCGGATGGCGAGGCCATCGTACTGGCCGATCACCGCCTTGAGTTCATCGGGCGTCATGCCCGGTTTCACGTCGACATCGCAGCCGCGCTCTTCGAAAATGCGCGCGGCGTTCGGGTCCATCTTGTCNGANATNAGGACTTTGGGTTTGTTCATGATTTTTCTCTCGTCATCCCAGCGAAAGCTGGGATCGCTTTCGATTTGGTCGGAGCGAGCGGATAGCGGTCCCAGCTTTCGCTGGGACGACGCCGATTATGCCGCTTTCACCTGCTCGTAGGCCCACTCGATCCACGGCAGGAGACGCTTGAGGTCTTCCTGCTCGACCGTGCCGCCGCACCAGATGCGCAGGCTCGGCGGGGCNTCGCGATAGCCNTTGAAGTCGTAACCGACATCGCGGTCCTCGAGCAGCTTGACGATCTTCTTCGGCACCGCCGCCTTCTCGTCATCGGGTAGCTGATCGTACCACTCGCCCTGGAAGACGAAGCACACGCCGGTGTTGGTCCGCTTNGCCGGGTCGGCGACCATGTTGCGCAGCCAGGGGGTCGCCTCGATCCAGTCGAGCACGATCTTGGCATTGGCATCGGCGCGTTCGAACATCGCCTTGCGCCCGCCCATCGCCTGCGCCCATTCGAGCGCGTCGATATAGTCTTCGGTCGCCAGCAGCGAGGGTGTGTTGATCGTCGCGCCCTCGAANATGCCGGTGTTGATCTTGCCGCCCTTCTTGAGGCGGAAGAGCTTGGGCAGCGGCCATTCGGGGTCGTATTCCTCGATCCGCTGTACCGCCTTGGGGCTGAGGATGAGCATGCCGTGCTGCGCTTCGCTGCCCATCACCTTTTGCCAGCTGTAGGTCGTGGCATCGAGCTTGGCCCAGTCCATCTCCATCGCGAAAACGGCGCTGGTGGCATCGTTGATCGTCACGCCTTCGCGGCCCGGGGCCAGCCAGTCGGTGTTCGGGATCTTGGCGCCCGAAGTGGTGCCGTTCCAGGTGAAGACGACGTCGTTGTCCTGCGGGATGCTCGCCAGATCGGGGATTTCGCCGTAATCGGCGTCCATGACCGTAAGTTGCGGCAGCTTGAGCTGCTTGACCGCGTCCTGGATCCAGACATTGCCGAAGCTTTCCCATGCCGCGACGGTCGCCGGGCGATCGGGGCGCAGCATGGTCCACATCGCGCATTCGAGCGCGCCGGTATCCGATGCCGGCATGATGCCGACGAGGTAATCCTCGGGCACGCCGAGCATTTCCTTCGACAGGTCGATGGCATATTTCAGCCGCGACTTGCCGAGCGCGCTGCGATGCGAGCGGCCGAGCGATTCGGTTTTGAGATTGGCGGCAGACCAGCCCTTGTGTTTGACGGTCGGTCCGGACGAAAAGAAAGGGCGCTCGGGTTTGAGCGTAGGTTCGGCAGTCATGTATTCTCTCCTTGCAGAGAGCTCGCGCGGCGTTGGGACCGCGTGGCCCGCCGCCCGCACTAATGTTGCGTCGCAGCGAGTCAATGTGAAATACCGGCAGTGCGATAAAGCGTAGCTACGACACGACAGGCGACAGTCGCGAAGGCATGATCGTGGAATGCGAAAAATCCCTGCGGTTACAATCACGCTGCAAGCCGATGGACGGCATCGGCCATCTTCCCTAAAGCGCCGCGCAATGGATGTGACCGATCTTCGCATCGCGCTGTTCAGCGGGAACTACAATTACACTCGCGATGGCGCGAACCAAGCGCTCAACCGCCTGGCGGGCTTCCTGCTCAGGCAGGGCGCGGCGCTGCGCGTCTATGCCCCGGTCGTGGCCGAACCCGATTTCCCCGCGACCGGCGACCTGGTCGACATTCCCAACGTCCGCATGCCGGTGAAGGGTCGCGGCGAATACCGCCTGCCGCTGCGCATCGACGACCGCGTGCGCGCCGATCTGGCCGAATTCGCGCCCAATGTGGTGCATCTGTCATCGCCCGACCCGGCCGCGCACGGTGCGCTCAAATGGGCGCGCGAGAAGGATATCCCGGTGCTGGCGTCGGTCCATACGCGGTTCGAAACCTACCCGCGCTATTACGGTCTCGGTTTCCTCGAACCGCTGGTCGAAGGCATGCTGCGCCGCTTCTACCGGCGCTGCGATGCGCTGGTGGCGCCATCGCAAAGCCAGATCGCCGAACTCACCGCGCAGGCAATGCATGACGACATTTCGATCTGGTCGCGCGGGGTCGACCGCACGGTCTTCGATCCGTCCAAGCGCGATCATGCATGGCGCCGCGCGCATGGCCTGGCCGATGACGATGTGGCAATCGTGTTCCTCGGCCGCCTGGTGATGGAAAAGGGGCTCGACGTCTTTGCCGAAACGATCGTGCAATTGCGCAAGCGCCAGGTCCCGCACAAGGTTCTGGTAATCGGCGACGGGCCCGCGCGCGAATGGTTCGAAAAGGCGTTGCCCGGCGGCATTTTCGCCGGCTTCCAGACCGGCAGGGATCTGGGCAAGGCGCTGGCGAGCGGCGATATCTTCTTCAATCCGTCGATCACCGAGACTTTCGGCAATGTCACGCTGGAGGCAATGGCCTGCGGATTGCCGGTGGTGGCCGCCGGGGCCACCGGTGCGGCGAGCCTGGTCGACGACGGGCGCACGGGCCGCCTGGTCGCGCCGGGCAAACCCGATGTCTTCGCCCCCGCCTGCGCCGAGGCGCTGGCGCCCTATTGCACCGATGACGACCTGCGCCTGCTGCATGGTGCCAATGGCGAACAGGTCGCGCGCGCCTATACGTGGGACGCGATCAACCAGGCGGTGGTCGACACCTATCTGCGGCTGATCGAAACACGCGCCGCCGCCCGCTAGCGCAGCACGCCTGCTGCGCTCATCCAGCGCGAATACCACAGCGAAAACAGCGTCGAGATCCAGATCGTCGCCATCAGCAGCGGGTTCTGCAGGCTGTCGGGGATCTGCGAGACCAGCAGTTCGAAATAGGTCGTCGCGATCAGCCCCACGGTCGCCACGGCGAACGCGGCGAAGGCCAGCTTGCGGCGCAGCAGCAGAAGGATCGACCCGAGCAGCGCGCCCCACACGCCCAGCGCCCAGGCCGCATCGGCCCAGGCCGGGAAGGTATCGAAATATGCGATCTGTTCGGGCGTCATGCCCAGTTCGGCCAGGCTACCCGTTTGCGTCATCAGGTAGCTGTAACAGCCGATCGCATTGAACAGCAGCGTCGCTATGCCCACCACCCAGAGGTGCCAGGGCGTGTGTGTGGTGTCCGTCATGTCCGAACCCTCCCCCATCGCGACCCGCGGGCGCAGCCTAGCCCGCAACCCGCGGATCGCCAAATGGCAGGGGTCAGAGCCGCTCGATCTTCTTGGCCAGGTCGTCGACCAGATCGACGATCTCGTGCACCGTGTCCTCGTCCAGCTTTCCCGAACGCGCCCGGTTCTTGAGCACGCTGGCGAGATTGCCGACCGCGCGGAACATTTCGGGCGTGGCATAGGCGCGGCGATGAGTGCCATGACCCGACAGCCGCTCGAACAGCGCCGTNACTTCATCCGCGCGTTCCGCCAGTTCGGACCGCCCCGCATCGGTGGCCTGGTAGGCCTTGCGGGTCTCGTCTCCGGGAGCCGGCGCGATCGCGCCCTCGTCCTCGAGCAGCGACAGCGTCGGATAGATCGTCCCCGGGCTCGGGGCATACGCCCCTTCGGTCAGTTCCTCGATCGCCTTGATCAGCTCATAGCCATGGCGCGGCTCGTCGGCGACGAGCTTGAGCAGCACCAGCCTGAGTTCGCCCGGTCCGAACATGCGCCGGCGGCGTCCGCCCTTGCGCGGGCCGAAATCGAATCCCCAGTCGGAGCCGCCGAAGCGCGCCGATGCACCGAACCCGCTTTGCGCTTCCGCCCCGGCCATCATCGCCGCGATGAACGGCCAACCGCGCCTGCGCGCGCCGTGGCGCCTGTGTGCCTTGTGCATATCGCTATCCTTGCCTTATCTTCGATAGCTCTAAGATATATCTTTAAAGACGCCATGCAAGTCGCCCCTGCAATTTTCCGGCGAACACCCTATGTCAGCCGACCAATGGCCGATCTCTTTCCCGAAGACCTCCCGCACAGCGCAGCGCCGGATGCGCCGCGCGAAGATGCACCGCTGGCCGATCGCCTGCGTCCCGCCACGCTCGGCGAAGTGATCGGACAGGATCACCTCACCGGTCCCGAGGGCGCGATCGGCCGGATGGTCGCCGCCGGGCGCCTGTCGAGCATGATCCTGTGGGGCCCGCCGGGTACGGGCAAGACCACCATCGCACGGCTGCTGGCCGACAGCGTGGGCATGCGCTTCGAAAGCGTCAGCGCCGTGTTCAGCGGCGTGGCCGATCTCAAGAAAGCCTTCGCGGCTGCCGACAAGGCTGCGCAGGCCGGCCAGCGCACGCTGTTGTTCGTGGACGAGATTCACCGCTTCAACCGTGCGCAGCAGGATGGCTTCCTGCCGTTCGTCGAACGCGGGACGGTGACGCTGGTGGGCGCGACGACCGAGAATCCCAGCTTCGCCCTCAACGCCGCTCTGCTCAGCCGGACGCAGGTGCTCATCCTGCAGCGGCTCGACCGGGAAGCGCTGGGCCTGTTGCTCGACCGCGGCGAAACGCTCGAGGGGCCCTTGCCGCTGACCCCCGAGGCGCGCGATGCGCTGGTCGCCAGCGCCGATGGCGATGGCCGGTTCCTGCTCAACCAGGCCGAAACGCTGTATAACGCCCAGCTCCCCGAACCGCTCGATCCCGCGGCACTGGGGGCATTTCTCCAGCGCCGCGTCGCGGTCTACGACAAGGACCGGGAAGGCCATTACAATCTCATTTCGGCGCTGCACAAGGCGGTGCGCGGGTCCGATGTGCAGGCCTCGCTCTATTACCTCGCGCGCATGCTGACCGCGGGGGAGGAACCGCGGTTCCTCGCACGGCGGCTGGTCCGCATGGCGGTGGAGGACATCGGCATGGCCGACCCGCAGGCGCTGGTGCAATGCATGGCCGCCAAGGACGCCTACGAATTTCTCGGCAGTCCCGAAGGCGAACTGGCGCTGGTCCAATCCTGCATCTATCTCGCAACCGCGCCCAAGTCGAACGCCGCCTACAAGGCGCAGAAGGCATCCTTCAGATCGGCGAAGGAAACGGGCAGCCTGATGCCCCCGCAAAACATCCTCAACGCGCCCACCAAGCTGATGAAGGACATCGGCTATGGTTCGGGCTACACCTATGATCACGATGCCGACGAAGGCTTCTCGGGCGACGATTACTGGCCCGAGGAAATGGAGCCGCAAAGCTATTACCAACCGGTCGAACGCGGTTTCGAACGCGAGGTGAAGAAGCGGCTCGATTACTGGGACAAGCTGCGGCGCGACCGTGCGCAGCTTTAGGCACTTCCTGGCGATCGACTGGTCGGGCGCAAAAGGGCCGGTACAGAAGGGCATCGCGCTGGCGCTGGCCGATGCCGGTGGGGGCCCGCCCGTATTGGTCGAACGGGGCCCTGGCTGGTCGCGCGGCGACGTGCTGGCGCTGCTGCGCGAGGACCTGCCCGACGATACGCTGGTCGGGATGGATCTGGGGATTGCGCTGCCCTTCGCCGATTGCGGGGCCTATTTCCCCCGCCGCGACGTGCTGTTGCCCGATGCCCCATCGCTATGGGCGCTGATCGACGATATCTGCGCCGGCGATCCCAATCTGGGCGCGCAAAGCTTTGTCGACCATCCCGAGTTCGCGCCCTATTTTCGCAATGGCCGGGATACGGGCGTGCATTTCGGTTGCGACGGNGCCGCGCATGGACGCGGGCGGTTCCGGGTCACCGAACAGGCTCAGGCGGAGATGGGCTGCAAGCCCTATTCGAATTTCAANCTCGTCGGTGCGGCGCAGGTGGGCAAGTCCAGCCTGACGGGAATGCGCGTGCTGCACCGGCTGCGCGGGCACCTGCCCGTCTGGCCGGTCGATCCGGATCCGGGACACGGCTCGCTGGTCGTCGAAATCTACACCAGCCTCGCCGCGTTGGAATCCGGGCGCAGCGCGGCAAAGGCCAAGATGCGCAGCTTCGAAGACCTCAATTCCGCGCTGGCCGGACTCGGCAGCCCGCCCGTGGCCGGACGGGGCGCGATCGAGGACCATTCGTCCGACGCACTGCTCACCGCCGCGTGGCTTCGCCGCGTCGCAAGCGATCGGGCGCGCTGGGCGCCGGCGGGGCTGACGCGGGATATCGCCCGCACCGAAGGCTGGACCTTCGGCGCGCTCTAGCCTTCGGGAAGCGGTCCGCTGAAGACCGACCAGCCGGTCCGCTGGGCAATCTCTGCAAGCGCCCGCGCGCCCAGCAGGCTGGTGCCCGCGCGGTTCAGCCCGGGCGACCACACGGCAATCGCGGCGCGGCCCGGGACGCTGGCGAGAATCCCGCCGCCAACCCCCGATTTGCCCGGGAAGCCGACCTCGAAAGCGAATTGCCCCGAATTGTCGTAATGGCCGCACAGCAGCATCAGCGCATTGATGCGGCGCGCCCGGCTGGCCGAACACATCCGCTGGCCGGTCACCGGGTCGCTGCCATCGAAGGCGAGAAATAACGCGCTTTCGGCCAGCTGGCGGCAGCTCATCGACAGGGCGCATTGGCGGAAATAGACCGACAGCACCTCTTCCACCGGGTTCAGCAGGCGTCCGAAATCGGCGAGGAACCACGCCAGCGCGCGATTGCGTTCGCCCGCCTCGCTCTCGCTGCGCGCCACGTCCTCGTCGAACGTGATCGCCGGGTTGCGGCCCATGCGGCGCAGCCGATCGAGCAGGTCGCGCACCGCTGCGTCGACGCCGCGGTTGCCGATGAACCGGTCCGTCGTCACGATGGCGCCCGAATTGATGAAGGGGTTGCGCGGAATGCCCTTTTCCTTCTCGAGCTGGACGATCGAATTGAAGGCATCGCCCGACGGTTCGCGGCCGACCGCGTCCCATAGCGCCGATCCCTCGCGCTCGAGCGCGAGCGCCAGTGCGAAGACCTTTGAAATCGACTGGATGGAAAAGGCTTCGTCGACATCGCCTGCGGCAGCCACGCGCCCGTCGGGCGTGGCGATGGCTATGCCGAACTTGCGTGGGTCGACCGCCGCCAGCGCGGGGATATAGCGCGCAGGATTGCCGCTGCCGCGATCATCGGCCAGCGCATTCCATGTCTCGGTAACGATTGTCTGCAGGTCCATCGCGGTGCCGATAGGCGCGGCCGGCGCCAGGGGCAAACATTGCTGGCGGTGATGCGCGTAGGCGCGAGCGCAAGGCGGTGCTTGCCAATACGAACGAAGGCGCGCCGTTCACCGGGGAACGGCGCGCCTCGCAGGATCATCTTTGCGGAAACTAGTTCGAATTGTCGTCGCTGGGAATAGGTTGCACGACCGGCAGCGACGAACGCGTTTCGTCGACCGGCGCTACGGGGATCTGCGCCCCTGTATCGGGATCGACAACCTTGGTTTCCTGCAGCGGCGTAGCGGTCAGCGTCGCGGGATCCGAACCCGGCTGCGGCGCCTGGTAGCCATAGGCGTTCTTGACCGCGACGTATCCCGGCTGGGAAGAGCCATAGCGATCGCCGTAGCGCGCATCCCATGCCGCCGATTCCCGCTGGTATTCCTCATAGGCCACGAAGAACCGCTCGAACGGGCCTTCGAACGTCTGGAAGTTGGCCAGCGCAAAGGCGATCGGATCGATCTGTTCGGCCGCCAGATACTGTTGCGACACGCCCAGTGCGGTGCGGCAGAAATCCGCCCGTGCGGGCGGCAGCGCGAAATAGTTGTAGACCATCGTCATCTGGCTTTCGCGCGCCTGGATACCGGCGCGGCGGGCGCCGTGTTCCTGCCGGTATTCGGCATCGATCCGATCGTTCACGCGCTTGAGCGGGCGCGCATGGTCCGAGATATAGCTGCTGTAGGCGTCGAGGATCGGCTGGTACTGCGGATCGAGACAGTTGAGCGCCGCGACATTCCAGGCCGAACGGAAGTGCCACACCTTCTCGTCGTCCGAAATTCCCAGGTGCACAGTCTCGCGCTGGCCGAGCGAGTTCACGCGGGGGATGGTCATCACATAGGACGCCTGGCCCGGGGGCTGCGGACGGATCGGGACCGCTTCCACCACCGGCGGNGGCGGGGGCGGCGGCGGCGGCGGGGTGGCGCAGGCGCCNAGGACGGCGATGCCGGCAGCCACGGCCGCCATGCGAATGGTGATGTTCGAACCGCGGTTCATGACGCGTGACCCTCCTCGGAAAATAAGGCGATCATCCTGCCTCGTCATCGGTTGACGGGGGATGAAGAAAAACTGCCTAGCGTTTGGCAATGGCAAAGAAAATGCCCGGGGCGCTGGTTACGCCCCGGGCACGTTCAAACGATTCCTGTTTGCGACGAATGGTTTATTCGCGGCTGCCCATGAAGCGCAGCAGGAACAGGAACATGTTGATGAAGTCGAGATACAGGCTCAGCGCGCCCATGATCACGGCCTTGCCGGCAAATTCGGTACCGCGCAGGTACTGATATTCGCGCTTCAGGCGCTGCGTGTCGTAGGCGGTAAGGCCGGCGAAGATAAGCACGCCGATGAAGCTCACGGCGAGCGTCAGCGTGCTCGACTGCAGGAAGATGTTGATCACGCTGGCGATGATCAGGCCGATCACGCCCATGACCAGGAATGTACCCATGCCCTGCAGGTTCTTCTTGGTGGTGTAGCCGAACAGGCTGAGACCGGCGAAGGCCCCTGCCGTGGCGAAGAAGGTCGCGGCGATGCTTTCGCCCGTATAGACGAGGAAGATCGTCGACAGCGANAGGCCCATCACCGTGGCGAAGGCCCAGAACATCAGCTGCAGCGTAGCCTGGCTGAACTTGTTCACGCCGAAGCTCATCGCNAAGACGAAGCCCAGCGGCGCCAGCGCGACGATCCACATCAGCGGACCGCTGGCGAAGGTCAGCGCCAAGCCGCTGCGCGCGGTCAGCATGGCGACCAGTCCGGTCAGCAACACGCCCGAAGCCATGTAATTGTAAATCTTGAGCATGTGGGCGCGCAGGCCCGCATCGAAGGTTTCCTGCCTGGCAACGGCGTCGCCAGCGCGTGGCACCGAGCCGAAGCCCTGCCTCTGGTCGGTGTCGTTCCAATTGGCCATGTGTCTGCAACTCCTTTTGGCGGCGCGGTGATACGCGCTGCTCCTGGGAGGAATATCGGCACTTTGGCGCGCGATTTCAAGCGAAACCGGAATTCGCACGGCTAATTCGGATTAACCCNGAANCCCAGCGCCTTACGCCTCNCCGGCGGCATCCACCATTGCCGCTTCGAGCGCTTCTGCNGGCGTGCGCCCGCCCCACAGCACGAACTGGAACGCCGGGTAGAACCGGTCGCATTCCTCGACCGCGATTTCGACCAGCGCCTGCGCCTGGTCGAGACTGAGCATGCCGTCGTCGCCCAGCATCGTGCCATTGCGGTAGAGCAGCACGCCGCCATTCGACCAGATGTCGAAATGGCCGAGCCACATCTGCTCGTTCACCAGGCTGACCAGCTCCTGCGCCTGCGTGCGCTTGTCCTTGCCGATGCGGATGTCGGGCAGGCAGAGGATTTGGAGGACGAGGTCCTCGGGGCGCCAGATGCCGCGCAGCTGGTAATTGGTCCAGCTTCCCTGGATCTCGCCGCACAGCTCGTTCGCCGTCGTNTNGCANGGCCAGCCGCGCGCCCGGAACAGCGCAGCCAGCATNTCGAGCGGCGCTGCGTCCTGATCCGTNTCGTAGCGCTCTTCCGCTGCCCTCATCGAAGCTGTCCCGTGGCCGTCATGGGTACGGAATGCAGAACCGGNACCCGGCTTGGCAATCCGCGCGGCGATCCACGCTGGGGAGAACCGTTAACGCCTGTGCAAAGCCTGTGAACAAGCCGGCAAGGCGCGTTAACCGCGCGGGTTTGTCACAGCGAAGCTCTGGACTGCTTCACAAGTTGCCATGGCGGNGCCGAGGTCACGCNAGTNTNTNCTGGCAATGGGCTCGGACCGGTTAGGTCGCTTGGCGGGACCCCAGATTCTTCGTATGGAAGCCGCATGATCCAATCCGTCTTACGTGCCAGCTTGGCTTCCGCTGCGACTTTGATGCTTACCGCTTGCTCTGCTGCGACCGATGTGGAGGAGCAGCAGCCTTCGNAGGCCGAGTTTAGTGCCGAGGACAAACGAGTGGCCCAAGCGCTATCGATCGGTCGCAACGTCGAGCGCGCTGACGCGACGCCCCAATACGAAGCCATGCTCTGCAACCTCGCNCTGGAAGCAATTGGTGAGCGGTTGGAGAACACCGATCTGTTAACGTCAGAGCAAATCGAGGTCTTCGAAAAGGCAAAAGCCATTTACCAGAATCGTGCTGGTGTGGGCCTGACGACCGAAGAGCGCGAAAAGACACGNAGCGACGTCGAAGCAGCCTATCCCGAAACAAAAGACCGCGCACGGTTCGCGATGGGATGTCTGCGAGATCTTGTGTGAATGACCTCGATTCTGATCGTANCGGCGACGAACGGATCTAGCGNAGCAGCCTATTGAGGCCCTGCTGTNGGTCGCTGNTTTACCGTNTGTGCGCGGCGCTCCGCACGCTCGAACGGAGCTGTGGCATTNGCCGTGGGATCGTAGTTGCGATCGATCCGGTTCCGAATACGGTTCTGCACGCGGTTTTCGACGCGATTGTTGATACGCCCCAGAGGAGAAACTGCCTCCGGCGTACCACGCTGNATTTGCCGCTGGCCCACCTCACCTACACCAGTATCCGCTGTCCGACCGGTGTCGCCAAGACCATCGTTTTGGTTCTGCGCGGGTTCCTCGGTTTGACGCACATTCGGATCGATCGGCACATTTTGTGCCGCTAAGGGTACGCTCAGCGCCGAAATCGTGAATGCCATGATCTGCTTGGCGGAAGTCAAGGGGTTCACGGTTGGCTCCCTTCCGGCAACTGCACCGGCAACAGTTGCGCCTGTAAGATTTGTCCGGTCACACCCATGATGTCGTCTGACGCACGGGCAACCAAAGACAAGGTTTGGGCGTCACAGTCTTGCGCAACTGTGAACTGCCCAGCAAAACGCCCTCCCCGCTCGTCCGAGTTGGGCATTGAGAAACGCCCCATCTCGCGGCCGTCGGAACAGGTAAGCACCCAGTAGGGCCGTGACGTTCGGGGTTGGTCCAAACCTCTGCTGCGGCCCACCAGACGATATTTACCGGCGGGCAACAACTGAGTTTGACTTACCAGCTGGCCGCCCGTGCTAGGTGGAACCGAAAAATCGAGGAGGCCGCCCTTCCCGTCGCGCAAGATTGCAGCCCCAAGCCGGGCGTCGTGACCCACTCTCCAGTCAAACGCCGCTCTATCATTTGCTTGCATGGCAAAGCCGGGATCGCGAGACCGGTTGCGTTGCGCCCGAGGACGAAAGCTTTTGTAATATGCCCAAGCATTCTCGAATTTATTCTGCGACACCAAGACATTGACAAGAGCGGAGCCCAGGTCTTCACCCACTTCTAAACCAACCTTCCGTCCTTCGCGGAACAAAGCAACGGCACCTTCCGGCTCAACTCCACTGGTCGCCGCATAGGCGAGGAAGCTGTCACCCCAGACCGGGTCATCTGCCAAGATCGTCAGCAGGTCCGCGCGAATTCGGGGCTCGGACAACGCCGCTGCAAGCGTGGGGTACAAATCTCCTGCCGCGCTGTTCGATGTACGTAATGCGATGTCGTAATTGCGAAGTGCATCGGCCACGTCGCCTCGATCAACAGCCTTTTCGATCGCCCATATGCGCGGCCGCAGTTCGCGTCGGGATAGTGCGGTAGAATACGAAAATATGCGATCCGCGCGTGCGACTTCGCCACGCAGTTGTGCCTGAAACCCCAACACTGTTAATGCTTCTACCGCGGTGGGATCGGCTAGCAGAGCGCGGCGTGCAAGGTCAGCAGGCTTTGAGTTTGCCTCCATAGTGGGGGCGATCGTGAAAGCTTCCTGCGCGTATTTGGCCGCAATAACTCCGTTACCGGGCGCTATCGCATAGGCGGTCGCTGGGTCCACTTTGGCGATGACATTGGCCAGACTATGCGCTGTACTGAAATAGCCCAAGACAAGAGCACCGAACGCCAAGCCAATGCGAATCGACCATTCGCGTCTCGAACGCCGAGCAATTTCGGACTTCAGCCCCCGCTTCCGCCTTCGCCGGCCCATCAGGCTGTCTCGGTCTCCACGTCGCGCCCGTAGCCATACCCATACTCATAGCCATAACCATAGTGAGCCTTGCGAGCCTCGAACTTCGTCAGCACAGCACCGCAAATCCGTGTCCGCACCGCAGCGAGGCGGCTGAGAGCAGTTTTCACCTGGCTTGAACGAATCCCGTGCGATTCCACCGCATAGATGACGCCGTCAACATGGCCAGCGATGAGCGGTGCGTCCGCCAGCCCCATCACAGGCGGGGAATCGACAATCACATGATCGTAGTTTTCATGGAGCCGATCGATCAACTGGCGCATCCGGGTGCCGGTCAACAACTCTGCTGCATTCGGCGGGATAGGGCCAGCGCTCATCGCATCCAAATTAAGGTCATCCATGTGGAAAATGGATGACTCGTAGTTGTCGTCGCCTGCCAGGAAGTTGCTCACCCCATGATCGTGGCCGACGTTGCCCAAATGGTGGACCGAAGGCGAGCGCATATCCCCATCGATCAGGATGACACGCTTCCCGGACCGCGCCAACATCGTAGCGAGCGCCAACGAGGTGGTCGATTTGCCTTCGGCCGGTCGCGTCGAAGTCACCGAGAACGAGCGGGGAACTCCGCGCTCGGTCGTAAAAGCCAAATTGGTCTGGACAGCAATATATGCGTCGACCAGTTCCGATTTGCGATCAAGCAGAGCATCGCGGGGCGTTCCACCATCTTCGACTCTGGGTACTGAGCCGAGCAGTGGGAGACCCAATCGGTGCTCGACCTCGGAGGGATCCGCGATTGCTTCGTCGAGCTGTTCCAGAGCTAAAGCCAGGGCAGCGCCTAGACCGAAGCCTGCCACGATCGAAATTGCGAGATTGAGGAGCAATTGCGGACTGGACGGAAGTTCGGGGACGGCAGCGGTATCGACGATGGCGACATTGTTCACGCCAACCCCGGCCGCAACGCCAATTTCTTTAAACCGCTGCAACAAGCCATCATACAGCGCTCGGTTCGTGTCGACCTCCTGCTGGAAAATGTTATACTGGATAGAACGCCGGCGCAGATCGAGGTAGTCACCCTTAAGTGCGCTGACACGCTGCTTGAGCGCCTCTTCCCTAGCTAGGGCCTGACGATACTCTGCCTGCACTGAAGCCGAAACGCGAGATTCTTCGCGCTCAATTGCACGGCTAAGCTCGGCTATGCGCGACTGAAGCGACTGAGCTTGAGGGTAGCCAGGTTCAAACCGTACCATCAGTTCCTGATATTCAGCCTCGAGTTCGGCTCGCTTCTGTCGCAAATTGTTAATGGCGTAGTTACTCAATGCTTCAGCAGAGCTGCCGCTTCCCCCAGCCTGGCGGAAGCGGGCCTCCGCGGCAATTCGATCTGCGGTAGCCTCGTTCAATGCTGAATTAAGTGCAGCCAAGTTGTCGACCACGATCGAGCGTTCCTGAGTGGTCGAACCATCCCCCACGGCCTGCGATGGCAGATTAATAATCTCTTGATTGGACGCATATGTGACGAGCTGGCGCTGGGATTCGTCGAGCCTGTCCTTGTACTCCGCCAACTGGCGCTGAAGCGCAGTGCGACCGTATGATGTCGACTGAACTTTGCGCTCAAGGTTAATCTCGATGAAATTCTCTGCCCACGCGTTCGCAACTTGAGCGGAGAATTGAGCGTCGGGGCTCGTGAAGCTAATATCGACGAGGCGAGACAGCCGAGTGGGCTCAATGCTGACTTTGTCTAGCAGAATTTCAGCCGCTTCACGCTGCCGCTGTGCACGACCTTCCGCAGGATATCGGTCGTTGACAATTTCGAACGCCGGATCGTCCGCTCCATCAAATCGAAACATTTCAAAAAATTCCGGGCGGTCAACCAACCCCAATTTAGTCGCCACGCGCTCTGCCAGCGAACGCGCGCGCAACAACCCATATTGCGTTTGGTAAAATTCCTGATCGGCTACACTTGTCTCGCGCTCAACCCCCTCAATGTTGGTAACTCGATCGGCTTCGCGCGAAATCTCGATAGTCGACACAGCCGTATATTGCGGCGTCATGAGCAGTGTAACAACTACACCCAACAGGATAGAACCCAAAACCGCACCGATGATCACCCAGCGCCATCGCCGAGCGATACGAAGATATAGCTCCAAGATTGAAGGCCCGTTATTGACCGCACCCCCAAAGTTAGATTCACGAGATTCATCGACCTGCTGCCTGCGGTCGGGATAGGAAGAAAGAATATTCATTGGTCCGATCTATCTTTGCAGAACAGCGACTATCGGCGCGGCCAAGAGCGGCGCCAAGCTGATGAAATCGCGGAACAGACGCCGCTGAGGGCTGTCACCAACCACCACAAGATCGTTGGCATAAATGGGCGGATCATCGTAGAGGCCCCGGCGGATCGCTTCGATATTATATAGTCCTGCGATCCGCTGACCTTGCACCGTGCGCAAGACGACAACATCATCCTCATCGGCGAATTCGGACAAGCCGCGAGCAGACGCCACCGCTCGCAACAAGGTCATCTGGTTGGTCACGGGGTAGAGTCCTGGCTCGACCACTTGCCCATCAATGGTTACGACCTGACTAACCGAACTGACAATGTTCACTGTGACGTTCGGATCACGCACATAGCGACCCGACAGCTGCTCTTCGATATCGTAAGCCAGCTCCGCGGCGGTTTTACCGCCTGCATCTATGACGCCGATCAACGGCATCGCGATACGGCCGCCCGCATCGACCTGCATTTCCCGGCTAAGCTCAGGAACACCGTAAACACTCACTGATATAGTGTCGAGAGGCCCCACCAATGCCAAACGGTCCTCAGCTACAAGATCACCACGACCAGGAGTAGGCATCTCCGTCTGCCCCACAAACACAGTTAGCTCAGATGTAGATTGTATCGGTGCTCGGCCCACGCATCCAACGAGCGCAAGCGCAGCCGCCAAAAGGACGAAATAATGACGCATATGATAGGGGTTCCGTAGAATGTTTCCTGATGGGCTATAGATGGGGAGAAACGCACCGTAAAGGCATCTAAGCCACCTCAAACGCCCACCGACTTAGCAACACCGATCAATCTAGGCGGAATGGACAAATTCAGTTGTGCAGGATCGTCTTTCGTCCCGCTAAACGGGCATCCGCTTCACGCTTAGGATAACACTCGGCACACATGATCGTGATGCCATTAGGCACCCCCACAGTATCTCGATTCACTCGTCCCCGTAGCTTAGTATATAGGCGTCGCAAGCCTCTCACCATGTATCCCCTGGGTCACCCTCATCCTCTGGCGAACAAAAAACAAACCCGGCTGTGTCCGGTGATAAGTGGCCAACGATATGAGCGCAGACGAATGTAAGGGAACTGGCGGCCAGTACCCCCTTCCAAGTAGAGATCATTGTCGTCGTTGCTCGCTCTCCTGGCCATATTGCCGTGGACCGTAGCTGCATCTGACCTCAACAGCCAAACGAGTATTGGTTGACGCTGAAGTTGCCGCCGAACAGCATAATTGGTTCAAAGCTGCTATTGGAGGCAGATGTGAGCCAAGGCGATCTGACCAAGACTGAATGGCGCGTTCTAAAGGCCTTGCTGCTCATCAAGGCTAAAACCGCGGTTAAGAACGTCGGTCCAAGCACAACCGTTCGATTATCAATAGCATACTCTGGCTGCCCCGTGGTGCGATGTCCCGTCAAAATATGGCAGATGGAACACCATTTATTGCCCGTTCCGACGATGAAGTAAAGCCGGGTCGGGAAACCGTCGCTGTGACGCTGGCCAAGTTCAGGGCAAACAGTGGCCACTAGAGCAGCGACAGAACAAAAGTCCACGCCCACGTATCGGCAGTGGCCGGAAAAGGGGAACTCATCGACGCGCTTGGCGCCCGCGGGGCGGATTTACCGATAAGCTACTGCCTAGCTGAGGCTGTTGGGCGCCCCCTTCGCCTTTCGTTTGACTGTCGGCGAGGCGGCAGATTGCAAGACCTATGACGCCCTCATCAATTTACCCAACCGCACACCTGACCACTTGCTCGCCGACAAGGGCTTTTTCGCCGAAGCAATCTGTGCCGACCCCGCCAAACGGAATATCGAAGCCGTAATTTCGGGCCAGTCAAACCGGCGCGTGAGAATTGAGCATGACCGGGGCGCTCAACGAGCGCTGCAATCGCATCGAGCGCATTTTGGGTCAGCTCAAAATAAACCGCGCCATCGCCACCCGATACGATCAGCTGGCTGACAGCCTCCTGGGATTGGCCCATCTCACGATCACCAGATTCTAACTAATATTTCTCTACGCCGCCTATGCAGTAGACACATAGACGTCGATCCTAGCACGTGCCGAGAAAGATTATAGCATCCGAAGGGTCGTGGATTCGTGGATCGCAGAGGGTAACCAAGACTGGGGAATACTTGTGTTTTCAAAAAGTCGGTCGATGAGGTTGCGATAGCGGTAAAATAACTGGCTGTAGGTGAAGCTTCACTTGCGATTGCGCTTGGCTGGTATTTTGTCGACCCGCCCTGCGATGTGATCTGCCGACAGGTTGCATCGCTGTCGTAGGCCTTGTCGGCAAGGAGGGTGCTTTAATTCGTTTAATACCGAGCAGTGTTTCGGCTTGTTTGCAATCGCCCGCCCTTACCTCGAACAGGTGTAATCGGATCGGCAATCCCCGAGAGCATGAACCTTTGTCGTCAAGCCGCCGTGAGAACGTCGAATGTATCGATTTGGGCTCTTCTTTTTAGGTCGCACCGTGCTGGTATACACGGATGGGAGAGCTGCCGATCAATACCAGCTCACTGTCAGATGCCTACGAAACCGCCGTCGAAAGCCGATTCCAGATACCGGCCGTCCTTCACGGACAAACCGATTGTAGCAGCTAGTATTAAGGCGTAACCCTCGGGATTGTACGCCATGGAGCCAGCACAGAAACGCCAGAGAATACCGTCGATCACCCGGCGATCCTTCACCCGGGGGACACCGCAAAAACTCGCGTGAAAGCAGTCGCTCGATCACCGACCAATCTAAACCTATCAGATCAAAACAACGAACACTGTACAAGGCTCTTTTTCGAACCTTGCCGCTGCCGCTCCAAGCTCCACACTCCACACTCCACACTCCCAATATTTGAGTTTACCGCTTAGTGTCTAGTAAGGTTGATAGCGAGATTCTAATCCGCTTGACGCATTCGCCAAGCACCGCAGAAAATCGTGTTTTTACAACTGCATGATAACGTGTCTTGCCTACTGCATAGGAAGGTTAATATTGCGCTAGCTCAGCATTTCGCGAGTCCTTTGGAATTTCTGCAGGCATTTTTTTTGCGTCACCCGGGAGGTGCTTTTTAAAATGCCGCAACACAAACCCATCCGCGGCCGATGATGGTGCCCATCGAGCTTCATCTCACCAGCCCTTGGGCATGGCAGTCAGGATATCTCGAACCCTTGCGGGGCAATACAATCAGCCACGATAGCGAGAGAATTTTTTCTGTACGCCCTTTGCATGTGAGGGATCTACATCCCCACGATTTTTGCGAGCATCGCGTTAGCCGCAGCCCACATGTGAGGGTCGTGTCGAACGAAACCAGAGCTATTCTCGTCGAGCCTCAACAGCTCAAAGCTGGCCGGTGCGGTGGCAAACACACTATGCCCCCGGGCGGCCCACGAGCCAAAGACAAAGCCCACTTGCCTCGCTTGCACCAGCGAATCTCTGAACGCTTTCGGGCAGTCGCCTTCCCGCTTGCCCAAAACCGAGGTGCAGCCAAGATTCTCCAGATCAATTACTATGCCGCGCGAGCGAGAGACGACTACGTGCGTATACTTGGCAAGCGAGTACAGTGATAGTGCTCGTAATGGCCCCTCGCGTTCCAGTTGTCGCCCTGTCGTTGAAACACGAGCGAGACCGTTCCAGCCAACTGAGATTGCTCTTGAGGAAAGAATCGGGTCTGGCGGTTGGCGTTGACGCGATAGTTGACTACGGTTGTCGACTTGCCCGCTAGGGAGCTTAGGTCAAACGAGATATAGTGAACATGCCCGGCAGAGCGGTTGAGATGGGAAATCTAACGCCCATCCGCTGCGGTTAGGCTCTGGCTGCGACGGCATGTTGACCGAATGGTTCTTGCCGTAGATTATCGAGCCGATCGGCACTCGCCCGCTGATGGAGCAGTTAAGGCCGCCGATCCAACAAGAGCCAGTATTGGTTCGATCAAAAACGTTTTCGTTTTTCTCATCTTACCGCATTACCTAGTCTGTCTTTTGGCTCTTGCTTGATGATGAGAATCCCGTTGCATTCTTCGGTGCCTAAGTAGTTAAAGGGCCGCGCAGCCTGGTGATCGGTCTGGCAGGGTCGATTAAAGCGGCTTCGCTTTTACCTATGAATTTTTGCCTCTAAGAATTGAAGGACACGAGCATATGACAGCATTCTCTCGCCGGAATATGTTGGGGGTAGGTGCCAAATTCATAGGATCATATTCGGCAACCCAATCATTGTCGAACCTAGCAGGTCAAGGCAAGCCTATCCCTAATGTGTACGCTTCAATTTCACCCCGTTCGTCGATGGTTCTGGCGAGCAAGGATTTTGCAACTTTTGCGGATTTTGGCGGCGTCGGAGATGGCTCTACTGATAACGCAGAACCGTGGCGGAAAATTGCGGCGTGGGCTTCACACCGAGGCTTCGCTGGCAACACGCCAAAAATACGAGTGCCCGCCGGGCGTTACGTGTCGACAAGTATTCCAAATCTAGCAATCAATCGGCTGCACATCGAATTTGAAGGCGAAGTTTGGCTTATTAACACTGGAACCGGGCACTCATTTATTATCGATGGCGGAGCGGAAGGCGCCGGAGCGTACGGACTGAGAATAACTGGCTGGCCTCAAATTTACGGACCGCCCAAATCGTCACATGGCATTTATGCGAGATCTATCCACAATTCGGAGATAGAGTTGAACTGCAGGGGTGCAGGGGCTGCGAGTGCCGGGTTCTACGGAGAATGGCTCGTAGATAACAAAATTAGTTTTATCATGAGTTCGAACGAGGGCGGTTTGTTTAGTGTCCCTAAGCGCGGCATGGAATTAGGGATGCGCAATCATGCAGAGGAATCCAGTTATAACATTGTGGAACTCAAGATCTCTGGAATGGATACTGGGCTTATTCTGAACGGCGCTCTCGGCAATAACATTCGCAGTGGTTCTATCCAAAATTGCGGGGTCGGTATGAATGCGACCCGCATGGCTTGGGACAACAAACTCTGGGGTATTGACTTCGAAAATAATGACCTCGATTTTCGCGATGCTTCGCGCCGACTTTGCTTTTATGGATGTGATATAAACACCAAGGGAACCTTTGAGAATGGCAGCACTGGTGCCCGAGTTTTCGGAGGTCGAATCGAAAATTTAACTATTTCGTCAGGTGCCGCGAATGTCCTTTTTTCAGGCATGGGATACAACCGTACCGGCAACGGAAAAATAGTCGATGTTGGTACCGGGACACGGTATCGTGACGTCTTAAATATTGCCGAGAGTAAATGGTACGACTCGCAATCATAGTTAGGGGTGATTGAGAACAGGCGCTTTAAATATTCTCGATTTAATACTTAGAAATCATGGTTGGAAGCCATTCTGCAAAGGCTGGGTTTGGCGAAATTCGGAACATTGACTGCCTCAGATTAACTACTTCTACAGAAATATCTTCGATAAAATTCCCCAAGACCCCTTTGAAGATTTAGGTCTATCAGTGCGTCACCTGTAGTTAACTAATCACAATTACGTACGCCAATCGAAAAACTTTAAAGTAGTTATTTATACTGGCGGTTTTTAGGAGAGTGATTTATTCTAAGATCCGTTCAAGTTCTCTCATGACCTTTTTGTCGATCGTGTCAGGGATTATCCCTTGGTTTTACGGTGCACCGCGAGATGTTCTTAATTGACAAGTGTGAAGCTCCCTTGGATCTATGCTGGTTTCCCGGACCTTTGCCGATTTGAGACGCTGAAAAGGTATCAAGCCGGTTTCGGCTCGCCAGCGATGGAGTTCCAACACACTGCGCATCGCTGCGCATGAGCGATTGCATGTCACGCAATAGCCGCTAGAGGCCGCTCGCCAATTACCATTTGAGGCGGATCAAATTATGTTCGGCATTATCAGCATCGTGGGCGAGGGAATGGTTTCGGACCGGCTGGTCGATGGGCTGCGGCGGATGGAATACCGCGGCTATGATAGCGCCGCCCGTTGCACGATCCACGACGGCGATCTGGTCCGCCGCCCCGCGCAGTACAAGCTTGCCAATCTGGTTGCGGAACTCGGCCGGCGCCCAGCGCCCGGCGAGATCGGCATCGCTCACACGCGTTGGGCCACCCATGGCGCGCCGACCAAGGACAACGCTCACCCCCAAGCCACCGATCATGTCGCGTTGGTCCACAACGGCATCATCGATAACTTCAAGGAATTGCGCGACGAATTGCGCGCTGCGGTTCGCCACTTCATCAGCGAGACCGCTTCCGAAGCGGTCGCGCATCTGGTCTCGCGCGTGGTTCAGGGCGGCGCAAGCCAAGAGGATGTGGTCAAGACCGTGCGGCTTCGCGGCGCATTCGCGCTGGCGTTCGCGTTTCGCAGCCTTCCCGACATGCTGATCAGCGCGCGCCGCGGCTCGCCGCTGGTGTTGGGCTATGGTGAGGACGAGATGTTCCTGGGTTCCGACGCGCTAGCTTTGGCGCCGCTGACGCAGCGGATCGCCTATCTTGAGGAAGGCGACTGGGTCGTGGTGCGCCGCGATCACGTCGAAATTTTCGATGCCAAGAACGCAGCCGGCGAGCGCGAGATTACCGCTTCGGGCGCGTCCGCCGCATCGGTCGAAAAGGGCGGGTTCTGCCACTTCATGCAGGAGATTTTCGAGCAGCCGACCGTGGTCGCGCAGGCAGTGGACTCCTATCTACGCCAGGCCGACAATTCGATCGCGCTGCCGCAGGTCGACTTCGACACCACCAAGATCCGCCGGGTGACTATCGTCACCTGCGGCACCTACTATTACGCCGGGATAGTGGCAAAGTACTGGTTCGAACATTTCGCCCGCGTGCCGGTCGATATCGGTGTCGCAAGCGGGTTCCGCTACCGCGAGCCGGTGCTAGATGAAGGCGGCATCGCGCTGTTCATTAGTCAGAGCGGCGAGACCGCCGATACGCTCGCCGCGCTGCGCCATTGCAAGGAGAACGGCCAGTCCAACGCGGTTGTGGTCAGCGTGCCGACCAGCAGTATGGCGCGCGAGGCAAATCTCCTGTTCCCGACCCACGCCGGCCCCGAGATTGGCGTCGCTTCGACCAAGGTCTTTACATGCCAGCTCGCAGTGCTTGCCGCGCTGGCCGCGCGTATGGCGGTCAAAAAGAGGCTTATGGACCGCGAGCAGGAGGCCGATGTGATCGCGCACCTGCTCGAGGCTCCGGCTTCGCTTAACGCCGCGCTCGATCACGACAAGGATATTGCGGCAATGGCCCATCTAATCGCTCCTGCGTGCGACGTGCTTTATCTGCGCCGGGGGCCCGATTACCCGCTGGCGCTGGAAGGCGCGTTCAAACTGAAGGAAATCAGCTACATCCACGCCGATGGCTATGCCGCAGGTGAGATGAAGCACGGCCCGATCGCGCTGAACGGCGATAAGGTTCCGGTGGTGGTGCTCGCACCCTCGGGTCCGCTGTTCGAGAAGACCGTCTCGAACATGGAGGAAGGGCGCGCGCGGCGGCAAGGAGGTGCTGATCTCCGACGCCGAGGGCCTCGCAGAAGCGGGCGAAAGCTGCATCGCCACCATCGAGATGCCCAAGGTGCACCCGCTGATAGCGCCGCTGGGCTATGCGATCCCGGTGCAATTGCTCGCTTACCACTTCGCATGCGTCAAAGACACCGATGTCGATTAACCGCGCAAGCTCGCCAAATCGGTGACGGTTGAGTGATCCGTAGAAGTAAGCAATTTAGCTACGTATAGCAGGCTGCCGCACTCCTCGAGCTCCGAATATTGAAATTAAGGTTAAAGATGGTTTTTCGAAATTCCCTTTATAACTTACTCGGGCTGGGATTGCCTCTTTTGGTAGCAATAGTGGCGATATCAGAACTCATCGAAAGCTTAGGGGTTGAGCAATTTGGCATCTTGACCATCGTATGGGCAATTGTTGGTTATTTCGGCCTCTTCGATCTTGGCCTCGGGCGGGCCATGACGCAACAGGTTGCCGCAACGGTTTCAGAGGGAGCATTCGAAAAGCTGGGTCGCGTTGTCGGAACCTCCAATCTGTTGATGGCAATACTCGGACTTGTCGGCAGCATCTTGCTGCTTCTGTCAGCGCCCTTGATCGCGCGCGAACTCGGCAGCTCAGACGATCGCGAGTCGATTACATGGGCCTTTCGCTGGATGGCGCTGGCGATGCCAGCAATCATCCTGACCTCTGGCTATCGCGGGATCCTCGAAGCCATGGGCCAGTTTGGGATCGTCAACGCCATCCGCCTGCCGATGGGAATCTTTACCTACGGCGGCCCCTTGTTGGTCGTGTGGTCGGGCGCCGAGGGGCTGGCGCCGATTGCTGCGGTCTTGTGCGGCGGCCGCATTTTTGCGTGCCTGGTGCACGCCGTTTACGCAAAGCGCGCCCTGCCTCCCGCCATGGGGCCCCGCCATATCGACCGCTCTCTGGTATCCCCACTTCTCCGAATGGGGGGCTGGCTCTCGGTGAGCAATGTTGTGTCGCCGCTGATGAATTATGTTGATCGGTTCCTGATCGCCTTCGCCATTTCGGCCTCGGCGGTCGCCTATTACGCAACTCCTCAAGAACTCGTGATGCGCGTCGGGATCATCCCGACTGCTTTGGCATCGGTATTGTTCCCCCTGTTTGCCGCCCACAACACCGGAACCGGGGTGTCGCTATTTTCCTATATCAAGCGCTATTCGCTCGTAGTGCTGGCGGTGATGCTGCCTTTTACCGTCATTCTCGTCCCCCTCGCCCACTCTCTGCTCGCTGCATGGATTTCGCCGGATTTCGCCGACAGGGCGAGTCTGCCTCTACAGATCATGACGATCGCTGCGTTGTTCAGCGGCCTAGCTCAGGTACCTTACACCATGCTGCAGGGGCGGGCACGCGCGGACTTGACCGCCAAACTTCATCTGGTCGAGCTTCCAGCTTACCTGATCCTGCTGTATGTCCTGCTCATAAACTTCGGCGTTGTGGGTGCGGCAGTCGCTTGGCTTATCCGCATTGCGATCGACATGATTGGCATGTACCTTCTTTGCAAATTCGCATTTCGTGGAGATCCCTCCGAAAAACCGGATGGGCTTGTCGCGGAAGCCGGACTGCCTCCTGTGGACCACTAGTCGCGGGTTCGCGAGATCCGGTGGTTTGCGTCGGAAACAAAGAGGTTTGAGATGATGTCCCCATTGCTGTCGGTGGTAGTTCCCACCCACAATCGTAGCGCCTATGCTATTTCGTGTATAGAAGCGGTGTTGGCGCTCGATTGCGCCGAGCTACAACTCGTTATGACGGATACTAGCACGGATGGCCGGCTTCGTGAACTCCTCAACCAGCCGGGATGCGCTTTTCTTAATGATCCCCGTTTCCTCTATCGCCGGATCAAAACACCGTCGAACCTTACGAAGAATCACAATGACGCGGTCGCTCTCGCGCAGGGAGAGTATGTCTGCATCATTGGCGACGATGACTGCCTGACATCGGCTGCGATTGATGCCGCTAGGTGGGCCTCGGCCAACAACGTTTCGGTGGTTTCGCAAACACAGACTTCGATTTATGCTTGGCCTGATTTTCGTTCTCTTCTTGCCCGTAAGGGCCATGCCTCACGGCTTTATGTTCCACGTCGGNTCGGCCGTGCCCGNTGGCGCGATGCGAACGCTGACCTCGAAGCCGCACTCGCGCGGGCATTTCAGTCCACTGAAGAAATGCCGCGATGTTATCACGGAATTGTGCGGCGTGACCTTTTTGAGCAAGTCCGCAAGGAAACAGGGTCCTATTTCAATGGGTCAAGCCCGGATATGGCAGGCGCGGTCGCGATGGCTTGTCTAATCGACCGATATTGCGAGGTGGATTTGCCTCTTTCGATCTCTGGTATATCCAGTGGGAGCAATTCTGGGCGGAGCGCGATGAATACTCATAAAGGCGAGCTATCATCAGAGAGCCAAACCAAAAGTTTAACAGAAGGAGCCTGGTCATCCGGTGTGCCTCGCTTCTTCGCAGTGGAAACAGTTTGGGCTCACGCGGGGATTGAAACCTTGCAGCGCCTAAGGCCGCAGGATGTTTCTAAGTTTAATTTTGCGAGATTGCACGCCTTATGTCGAATTCGCCATCCGGAGTTTAAAGCCGCAATAGACCAAGCCGAAAAGGAATTGGTAAGTATTTTAGGGGCCCGGCAGACAGGAAAAACGTCAAGGGAAATACGACGTGAAAGACTAAAACGTTTCCTTTATCTAGTCCGCCGGGCGATGATGCCTACNGCCGCAGGAGGCCGACGCTACTTTGGTGGAATAGAAACCATTTCAGACGCTGCGACCCGTTACGAAGCTTATGCGGAAGAAGCAGGCTTCCACATTGCCCAGGCAACATCGATATTGGAGAACGAAGCCAAATGACCCGTGATGCCCCCCTGCTTGAGCCGACTAAAGAAGGCCTAGAAAGGCATATCGCCAAGGTGCTTCATCAACGAAAAGATATCCTGCGCAAAACATTTTTCAATTCTATAGACGAAGTGGGGGTTCGGTATGTCGCCATCGACGAACTCCTNCCGACCGAGTGGGCAACTGCAATTNCACTTGCGTTTCCTAAGCCTAAAGAAATGCGTTTGATGAAAAGCTTTCGCGAGAGGAAGTACACATCGAAGGCATTTGATGAGTTTGATCCACTTTTGCGTGATATAACCTTCGCATTCCAATCTTCAGACGTTATTTCACTTGTTGAAGAAATAACCGGCATACTAGATCAGTCCCCGGATTCGCATCTGTATGCCGGCGGATTGAGCGCGATGGGCAAGGGTCATTATTTAAGCCCGCACATTGATAATTCGCATGACTTTTCGCGGTCATGCTATCGGACTCTTAATCTACTTTATTATGTAACCCCAGATTGGCGTGAAGAATTTGGCGGAAATCTTCAGTTGTGGGACAATGTTGTTAGGGAGAACGTCATAATACATTCGCGTTTCAACCGTCTCGTCCTTATGGAAACTACGCCAACATCGTGGCATTCCGTTAACCCGGTCAAAGTAGATGGACTGAGAAAGTGCGTTTCAAACTACTATTTTTCTGATCGGTCACCTACTGGGGAGGCATACTTTAACGTAACCGCATTCAACGCTCCACCGGATCGGCCTTTCTTGCGACTTTGGAGCCGCGCGGACAATGGTGTTCGGAACCTCGTTCGCAAAGTGCGCCCTAGCGGTGTTGGCAAAGTTGATCTTTATCGAGGGCCGCCAAAATGAAAAGGCGGTTGATTATCTATGCTCCGAACGTTGGCGTTGGGGGGGGGCTAATATTGTTGCGCGCCTTACTTGCGGCGCTACCTATCGATCAGTCTTGCGTCGTCATCCGCGACAAGAGAGGCTTTGCCAGCCAATCCTCCGGAGCGCACAACGTTCTAGAATATTGGGTTGAGTCGAGCGTGACGGGAAGGCTTCGAGCCGAGATGCTGTTATCGCGCATCGCCAAAAATGATGACATAGTTTTGTGCTTTCACAATCTTCCGCCGGTCTTTCCAGTAAAAGGCCGAATACTTTGTTATGTCCACAATCAGAACCTGGTAGGTATTGTTCCAACATCGAGTCTGCACGGCTGGGTAGCAATAAGATATTTCATTGAACGGCGAATCGCCGCTTGGTTTGGATTTCGAATTCAAGAATACATCGTGCAGACAGCGAGTATGGCACGCGCCCTTCGACGCACTCTTCGTTCGAGTAAAAAGCCGATTCACATCGCCCCCTTTGTAGACCATGAGCGGATGCCCAATCGGCCAATCCCAGTTGTGCCGTCATCAGAAACTCAAGGCGTGGCTGACTCTTATAATTATGATTTTGTTTATATAAGTGACGGCGCAACTCACAAAAACCATGCAAAGCTATTGGCGGCGTGGGTGCTACTTGCAAAAGAGGGCCTGTATCCCACCCTCGCATTGACTTTGCATCCAATTCGCGATGCCGAACTGAAAGCTGAGATCGAAACGTGTTCTTCTAAAATGGGACTGAAGATTTTTGATCTTGGACAAATGCCGCATGAACGTGTTCTGTCTCTTTACGGAAAGACGAAAGCCCTCCTGTTCCCAAGTTATGCGGAGTCATTTGGAATTCCGCTCGTCGAAGCCCAGGCCGCGGGGGTTCCAATTCTCGCAGCTGAGTTAGACTTTGTCCGAGACATTTGCGATCCAGCGGTTACTTTTGATCCGCATTCTGCTGTATCAATCGCACGCTCCGTTCGACGATTCCTAGGCCAAGACAAACAATCGCGGGAAATTCCGACAGCATCAGGTTTCATAGCGCTGATCCAGAACAGCTCGAAGCATTAGCTTAAACGTAGAATAAGGGCATATGATGCTCGTCATGTAAGTTTAGACCAAAGGCTTGAAAATCGTGGAAAAGATATTAGTTCTCGGGGCGAGCGGAATGTTGGGTAATGCGGTACTGCGCTATTTCGCCACCCGGACTGAACATGAGGTCGTGGGGATCGTCCGTTCCACCGGATCCGCGCGACTGTTCCCGGAGAGCGTACAGGATCATATTTCGCTGGGCGGAGATGTCGACGATGTCGACGGCCTGGTCCGCATGTTTGATCGTCACCGTCCGACCGTGGTCGTCAACTGCGTGGGCATAGTGAAGCAGCTGGGCAATGCGAAAGATCCGCTCGCGGCGATCCCCGTGAACGCCGTTCTGCCGCATCGCCTGGCGCGCTTGTGCGCGCTCGCCGGCGCACGGCTGATTCATCTGAGCACCGATTGCGTATTCGCCGGTGACAAGGGAATGTACCGCGAAGACGATCTCCCTGATGCGCAGGATGTCTACGGTCGCACCAAGCTGCTTGGCGAAGTAGACTATCCCCACGCTCTGACGCTACGAACCTCCATTATCGGTCATGAACTTGCCAGTCATCACAGTCTCGTGTGCTGGTTCCTTTCGCAGCACGGTCCTGTGCGCGGATATTCACAGGCAATTTTTTCGGGCCTTCCGACGGTCGAGATCGCCCGGGTGATCGACAAGTATGTGCTGGATCGGCCTGAGCTGCGTGGTCTTTATCACCTATCGGCAGAGCCGATCGACAAATTCCGCTTGTTGCAACTCGTTGCAAAGACATATGACAAGGAGACCGCAATCACCGACGATGGGGCGATTGTCATCGATCGGTCGCTAGATTCGACTCGCTTCAGAAACGCGACCGGGTATCGGCCGGAGCCTTGGCCGGCCCTTGTTCGGCGCATGCATGAATTTCGCTGATGCGAAGAAGGGAAATCGAGAATGTTCAAAAACAAAACCCTGCTGATCACGGGCGGGACGGGTTCGTTCGGAAATGCCGTGCTGCGGCGGTTTCTCGATTCCGAAGTCGCCGAGATCCGAATCTTCAGCCGCGACGAAAAGAAGCAGGACGATATGCGCAAGCTCTATGCGCATGACAAACTCAAGTTTTACATCGGCGACGTCCGAGATCGCCAGTCGATCGGTGATGCAATGCGCGGCGTCGATTACGTGTTCCATGCCGCCGCGCTCAAGCAGGTTCCATCGTGCGAATTTCACCCGATGGAAGCAGTGAAGACCAATGTGCTCGGGACCGAGAACGTTCTGGAGATGGCGATCCGCGCCGGAGTTGAAAGAGTGATTTGCCTGAGCACTGACAAGGCGGTTTACCCGATTAACGCGATGGGTATTTCAAAAGCGATGATGGAGAAGGTCGCCACCGCCAAGGCACGGGCTTCTGACAGGACCGTGATCTGCACTACCCGCTATGGCAATGTCATGGCCTCGCGTGGCTCGGTCATTCCGTTGTTTGTCGAGCAGATACTCAACGGCCAGCCCATGACCGTCACCGATCCGAACATGACGCGGTTCATGATGACCCTCGATGATGCGGTGGATCTAGTGCTCTATGCGTTCGAGAACGGCAGACCTGGCGAAATCTTCGTCCAGAAGGCCCCTGCCGCTACCATCGCGACGCTGACCGAGGCGTTGAAGAACATCATGTCGGCTAGCGACGTTCCGGTCAGGACCATCGGAACAAGACATGGCGAAAAGCTATTCGAAGCCCTACTAAGCCGCGAAGAGATGGCTGCCGCCGAGGATCTGGGCGACTATTATCGCGTTCCTCCCGACATGCGCGACCTCAACTATGCGGTCTATTTCGAAAAGGGCGACGTCGAGATCACTGAGGCGGTGGAATACCACTCGCACAATACCGAGCGTCTTGACGTGCAGGGAATGGAGCAGCTCCTGCTGAAGCTACCGACCATTCGCGCGCTCGTCGCTGGAAAGCCTGCGGTGTTTGGCGCATGAGCGTAACAGGGGAGGTCACCAAGCCCGATAAGCTTAAGGTCGTCACCTTCGTGGGAACCCGGCCCGAAATCATTCGCCTCTCGCGGGTCATTCCCTTGCTCGACCAATATTCCGATCATGTGCTGGCGCACACCGGCCAAAATTATGATTACGAACTGAACGAGATATTCTTTACCGATCTCTCCATTCGCAGGCCGGACCGATTCCTTGAGGCAGCGGGCGCAACCAGCGCCGAGACGATCGGCAACGTGATTGCGCGCGCCGACCAGTTGCTCCGCGAGGAAATGCCGCAGGCCGTGTTGATACTGGGCGACACCAACAGCTGTCTAGCGGCGATTTCGGCCAAGCGTCTTCGCATTCCGGTCTTCCACATGGAGGCCGGGAACCGCTGCTTCGACATGCGGGTCCCAGAAGAAATCAACCGCAAGATCGTCGATCATACCGCGGATATTAATTTGACCTACAGTGCCATAGCGCGCCAGAATCTGCTGCGTGAGGGCCTTGCTCCCGATATGGTCATCAAGACTGGAAGTCCGATGCTCGAAGTGCTGGAGCATTACTCCAACAAGATTGAACAGAGCGATATCGTCCAGAAGCTGGGTCTTGAAGCGGGAAAATATTTCGTCGTCAGCACCCACCGAGAAGAGAATGTCGACCGGCGCGAGAATTTAGCGAAGATTGCTGAAATTCTCGACGATCTTTCCAAAACATATGGATTGCCGGTCATTCTGTCGACGCACCCGCGCACCCAGAAGCGAATCGACGATTGTCAGGTCGAATTTCATCCTCTTGTTCGCATTGCCAAACCCTTCGGCTTTACGGACTACATCGCCTTGCAGTCGGCATCACGCGCCGTCCTATCAGACAGCGGGACGATCACCGAGGAGGCGTCGATCCTAAATTTCCCGGCGCTCAACCTGAGGGAAACTCACGAACGCCACGAGGGCATGGAGGAAGCTGTGGTCATGATGGTCGGGCTCAACGCAGCGCGGGTACGCCAGGCACTCAACATCTTGCAAGATCAGGCCCGCGGCGAAACGCGGACAATGTGCCTGCCAGCCGACTACAATGTGCCAAACGTCAGCCAAAAAGTGCTGCGTGTAATTCTGAGCTACGTCGATTACGTGAACAACGTAATTTGGCGAGACAACGTGACCTCAGCACCATAAAATGGATCAGAAAAACTTATTCGTTGTCACGGGAGCGACAGGCTTTATCGGCTCTCAATTGGTGCCGCGGCTCGATAAATGCGGCGAACTCCTGCTGGTTTCGCGCGATCCAGTCGCAGCGGCGCACCGATTTCCAAATGCCCAAATTTGTGGGTACGATGACTTGGCCCATCGGGACCTTTCCGGGTCGACCTTTATCCATCTCGCAGTTCGGAACAACGATCGTCCAGGAACGGCTGAAGATTTTAATAGAGCCAATGTCGAGTTTTTGCTCGAAGTCGCAGCAATTGCGAAGGACGGCGGGGCGACGCGTTTTGTGAATATGTGTTCGACACATGCACTCGATCCAGACGGGCGCGATCTATATGGTCAGAGCAAGCAGGACGGCGCAAGGCGATTGCGAGCCTTCTGGCCTCAAGGGACGATCAATCTTTACGTGCCGGCAGTTTACGGCGCAGCATTCGGTGGGCGCCTGAGCGCTCTAAATCGCCTCCCTTCGTTCGTGAGATCGGGGACGCTTTCGCTGTTGCGTTTAGCCAAACCGACTCTCTCGGTCGATCATCTACGGAAGGCTTTGACGGGGCTTTCGGAGCTTACAATGGATCGAGCGAATGATATCTATCGGAGTGAAATGTACTTGGCCGATCCGACTCCGGCTTTAGGCCTTTACGCGGGGATCAGTCGAGCTATCGACCTGTGCGCGGCCCTCGCGGTCATCGTTCTGGCAGGCTGGGCAATGGTTCTAATCGCCCTATATGTTCGCCTCGACAGTAAGGGTCCAGCGATATTTGCACAGAAGCGGATCGGTAAACATGCGAGGGTTTTTACCTGCTATAAGTTTAGAACCATGGCTACCGGAACCGCGGACGTAGCGACGCACGATGTCTCGGAGTCTTCGGTCACCAAAGCGGGGCGCTTTCTCCGCAAAACCAAGCTGGACGAATTGCCGCAAGTAGCCAATGTGCTGCGAAATGAGATGAGCTTGGTCGGACCCCGTCCCTGTCTTCCAGTTCAAAAGGAACTGATAAAGCGGCGCGCCGAACGCACCGTGCTTACGCTGAAGCCAGGTATCACGGGTCTAGCCCAGATCAAGAATGTGGACATGAGCGACCCCGCTCGCTTGGCTGCGCTGGATGATCGCTATCGCGCCTTTAGGACGGTGATCGGCGATGGTGCAATCCTGCTAAGGACTGTGCTTGGCGGCGGCTCTGGGGATCGGGTGCGCGTCAAAGATCATGGCTAGGCTCTGTCCCAATGTGGAAACCTCCGACATGCGAAGATTCAAAATCCTCTATTTGTCGCAATATTTTTATCCCGAGCAGTTCCTTAACAACCACGTTGCGAAGGCTCTTGTCACGGCTGGCCATCATGTCGATGTCGTCACTTGCGTGCCCAATTATCCAGTTGGCAGTTTTTTCGAAGGTTATTCGAACAGTTCCCGCAAGAAGGAGCGGTGGGAAGGGGTAGAGATTCACCGTGTATTCACAATTCCACGGGGCCGCTCGCCCTGGCAACTGGTAGCGAATTACTTGGCATATCCAGTCGCCGCGAGTTGGAGAATTAGTCGATTGATGAAGACGCGGCGGCCCGACATGAGCTTTATCTCGATGCCTTCACCACTGTTCCAAGCACTGGCCGGGATCTTCGCCAAACGTACTTTTGGTGTGCCGACGATCTACTGGGTTCAAGACATCTGGCCCGATAGCGCAATCATCACTCTAAAGCTCAAAAATCGGTTCGTTCTTCGAGTTCTAAATTCGATTTGCGGGTGGATTTACCGCCAAGCTGACATCGTCATGGTCCAGAGCGATGGTTTTCATGGAAAAATTTCAGAGTTCGGGGTCGATCCCGATCGGATCGTAACGATTCCAAACCCTGCTCCCGATTTTTTCAAACCCGTAAGTAAAGATGCCATACCGGAGCATGTCCGCGCACTTGTCCCAGAGGGCCCCCGCGTTCTTATGTTTGCGGGAAATATCGGTGAAAGCCAGGATTTCGATACGATCATTGCTGCGGCTCGACTGCTGCCGCCCGAGAACGACCTCTTGATAGTTGTGATCGGTAGTGGGCGTGATGAGGATCGGGTTAGAGAAAAGGTAGCCAGAGAGGGCCTCAACGAGCGGTTTAAATTCCTCGGGCGACATTCCGAGGCCGACATGCCTGCATTCTTTGCTTGCGCGGACGCTATGCTGGTCAGTTTGAAAGACCAAGCGATCTTCGCGCTGACAGTGCCAAGCAAAGTCCAGGCTTATCTGGCATGCGGCAAACCTATACTAGCAAATCTCGCTGGCGAGGGTGCGGCGATCATTGATCATTCGCGAACGGGAATCGTATCGCCCCCCGGATCGCCGAGAGAACTGGCCAAGTCTTTTGTCGCCCTATCGAATATTGCAGAAATTGAGCTACAGCGGATGGGCACCCGCGCGCTTCATCTGTATGAAACAAGATTCTCTCTGCGCTCGGTGGTAAGAGAAATCATAGCTCAGTCAAAAATCGTCGTTGGCCAAAATGAACTTGAAGGAGTTGAGAGCAGATGATAAATCTGACTTTGGCTCTCTTCGTGAGCTTATGTAGCGCCGCGCTTATTTCGTCCTATTTGAAGGACCGATACATAAGCAAAGCTCTCCTAGCAATCGCCTTGACTGCGCTCGCTGTCTTTGCGGGATTCCGCGAGATTGGTATAGATCAAGATTCCTTTGGCTATCTGGTGTACTATAATCTTGATGATGGCCGGATGTCACTCGCGGCAGAACCGACATTCGTAACGCTTGCTGGCATTTCGAGAACACTATCGGCTAACAACGGCTTTCGATTACTCCTAATAGCTTATGCTATTCTCGGCATAACCACTAAGTATCTGGCCATTCGTAAATTGAGCGACCAGGTTTGGCTTTGCGTAATAACCTACTTTTCCTACTATTTTTTGCTTCATGAATTCACTCAAATAAGAGCGGGCGTTGCGAGCGGCTTAGTGCTTATTTCGGTATATTATGCCTATGAGCGCAACCTAAAGGTCTTTTTAGGACTGATAGCCTTAGCTTCAATTTTCCACTTTTCGGCTCTCGTCGCGTTACCGATCTATTTTCTTAGAAAGAATCTTACTTTAGCCGTTAAGGTCGTCGTTGCACTAGCCATTCCAGCGGGCTTGATCATACGGCAGACTGGCATCGACATTCTATTAGTTTTGCCAATCGATATTGTTAAGTCCAAGATTGAAACTTACACAACTGTGGGCGTTTACACCTTATCAGAGTTAAACGTATTCAATTCAGTGTACCTAATGAAATACGCAACCTTATATATCTTCTTGGCATTTAGCGACAACATTTCGAAAGAGGCAAAGTTTTTTCCTATACTTCTACAGGTTTATGCTGTCTCTATGTTCTGCTATCTCGCGTTTTCGTTCAACACAACCTTTGCGATGCGCATTTCGGAATTGTTCGGCGTAGTCGAAATCGTTATCATACCGATGTTGCTCTACGCTTTCCGGACCCGCATTATGGGGTTAGGAGCGGTACTCCTGTTTGCGATCGGCAATTTGGGATTGTCCCTTTATCAAACCGAATTAATTCAAGTTCGACCTCTGTAAATGAGTAGGTATGCCTGATTCTAGGCTTTGCCTACCTGTTTTTTGGGTCCTAGGCAGTGGCGAAGGCGATCGGAATGGTTAAAATCTGGCAACGAGCGCACGATGTTCTGCTCGAGATGCTCGAGCGAATGGTCGAACTTAGGCGCGCAAATAAAATCATTCTGCTCGTTATAATGGATGGAATACTATGTGCCGTTGCAGTCTGGATAGCGTTCTCGCTCAGGCTCGGCGTATGGGACCTCTGGAACTCGGCGGTTGCTAAGGCGCTCGGCGTAAGTCTGGGCACGTGGCTTCCAGTTTTCGCAATCCGCGGCGTTTACCGCTCCGTTATGCGGTTCGTCGGGTCTCGCACCTTGATCAATATCGCGGTTTCATGCTTCCTTATGGCTCTTGTGCTCTCCGCATTTTTTGTTATCTATCCCGTCCCGGGTGTCCCGCGTACCGTCGGTGTACTTCAGCCGATGACTTTTGCTGCACTGCTGGTGACAAACCGCCTTTTCGCACGCTATTTCCTTTTCGACATCCTCAATCAGCGCAGTTTCGACGGATCGCCGAGCCGGGTCCTAATCTTTGGAGCAGGATCGGCAGGGCGCCAACTGGCGCTTTCTCTTGCACACGAACCGGGCATGGTTCTGCGAGGCTATATCGATGAAGACGCTCGGCTGGCCGGGCAGCATTTGGACGGGGTTAAAATTTATAAGAACCAGCAACTCGACAGGTTAGTTGAGATGCTCGAGATAGACACCGTCCTGCTCGCGGTGCCCGGCGTTTCGCGGCAGCAACGTATGCGGATCGTCCGTCAGTTCGCAGATATCCCGGTTCATGTGCTCACCCTACCAGCCGTCGTAGATCTGGTGGAAGGCTCGATTTCCACCGACAATCTCCGCGAGATCGAGATTACCGATCTTCTTGGGCGCGACCCGGTGCCTCCCAATCACCTGCTTCTCCATCGTACGATATCGGAGCATATCGTGTTGGTGACTGGAGCGGGGGGGTCGATCGGAAGCGAGCTGTGTCGCCAGATTTCCGCGTTGAAACCCAGCGCGATCATTCTGGTCGAAATGACGGAGCATGCGCTTTATTCGATCGAGAGCGAGTTGCGGGAAGCTCAGCAGGTGGGCGACGTCAATCCGTCGACAATGATCCACGCCGAACTCGCAAACATTGCCGACCGTCCGACGGTCCAGCGGCTGTTTGAGCGGTGGAAGCCCGATACGGTGTTCCACGCTGCCGCTTACAAACATGTACCGTTGGTCGAAGAAAATGTGATCGCCGGCCTACTGAACAATATTTTCGGTACGCTACGATGCGCAGTTCAGGCAAAGCAGACAGGCGTGAAGTACTTCATCCTAGTAAGCACAGACAAGGCGGTTCGCCCGACCAACGTAATGGGCGCCAGCAAGCGAGTATGCGAGCTCGTCCTCCAAGGGCTTGCGGCCGAAGGGGGCAAGACGCGTTTCGCCATGGTTCGGTTCGGCAACGTTCTCGGCTCAAGCGGTTCGGTCGTTCCGCGCTTCCAACGACAGATTAAGGATGGCGGGCCTGTCACCCTTACCCATCGGGACGTCACCCGCTATTTCATGACAATTCCCGAAGCGGCGCAGCTGGTGATCCAGGCGGGCGCCATGGCCGAAGGCGGCGACGTGTTTCTGCTGGATATGGGCAAGCCTATCCGCATCTATGACATGGCCCGAACCATGATCCACCTGTCCGGCCTGACGGTTCGTGACAATGACAACCCCGACGGACACATAGAAATTCGGGAAGTAGGGTTGCGCAAGGGAGAAAAATTGTACGAAGAGCTCCTAATCGGGGAAACTGCACAAACCACCTCGCACCCCCGCATCATGCGGGCGCTCGAGCAGCGTTTGCCGTGGCAAGACCTCTCGGAGCAGCTCGACGTGATGAAATCTGCACTCGATAATGGCAATCGCGGCAAGGCTCTGGAAATTCTTTGCAGCCTTGTGCCTGAATACAATGGGCAGCAAACCGTTCGCTCGCATGTCGCTTGATGCGAGGCCTCACACTGCTCGACACAGATTCACTCCCTTCCGGAAGGCGCAATTTGCAGATAGTGCTATTCCTGGCGCGCGCTAATACCGGCTGATGCCGTACATTCCCATGCCCCATCGCAGCGCGCTTTGGTCAGGGGATCCCGGAATGCTGATATCTCCCTGAATCTGACTTTGCCTTTCCCCTTACGAGCCAGACGGCGGCAAGAGAGAGCAAAGCCATAACCAGTGGAGTACGTGCCGGATAATCCGAGACGCTCGCAGCCAGGACAAGAATGACGAGAATTGAACCGGCCTTTTCAAGTAGTTCGGAGCCCGCAGGTCGGCGACTCGAAGTCCATGCCTGAAAGCTCCGCACAGCCGACCAGACTAAGGCTGCAGCGAGCAGGGCCAAGCCAATCACTCCGCCTTCCATTACAATCTGCAGCCAGTCGTTGTGGGCGAGATTGATATATTGGGGGTTCAGAAGATTGTCCGGTTCGCCGACACGAAAAAGCGGGTCGAATGTCCCGAAGCCCGTNCCGGCGGGAAAGTAGCGCTGGATCATGTCCAACACGATTGGCCATATTTGCGCGCGCAAATCCGCCTCGTCCTCAAGCATCGTTGCCCGGTTTACCGAGACAGCGCGGTCGAGGCCGACGCTCAGCCAAATGGCCCCGATGACGCCTGCGAAACTGGCGATCAGAACCGGAATCGCGATCTTGCGCGGCATGGCCTTGAACTGCTTCACTGCGCGCCTGCGGAAGGCGAGGAAGGTCAATATAATAGCCGCCGCACCGACGATCACGCCGCTTCGTGATCCGGTCGCGAGGATCGTGAGCGTGAATATTGCGATAAGCCCGAAAGCCGCCGCAGCCTTCCACGGGGGTGTGTCGTCACGGAATGCCCATATGAGTGCCAAAACGCAGCCGATTGCCAGGAACAGCGCAAAGTGGTTGCGGTTAGAAAAATTCCCCGCCACAGCATTGCTTACGGTGTTGATCAACGGGTTATCGAAATTCGCACCTGAGAACTGCAGGACGCCGAGCACGGCCCCTGCGCCGACCATTACCAGGATGAATACCGCGATCCGCCAGTGCTGCTCGCGTGTCAGGTTCGCCGCAAGCAGCAGGACCGCCGCCGGCACGATCAGCGAGGCCAGTGCGTTGGTCGTGCCGCTCGGCGAGATCGATAGCGGGCGCCAAGGCTGATCCGTCTCCATCAACACCACCGCTTCGGCAAAGATCGCACGATTCGACAGTTCGAGCCAAATCAACGGCGGCAGCGGGACCAATTGTAAGGCGACGAGCAACCCTACTGCAGCTAGGATGACCGCCGGTTCCCGAACCGTTCGCCAATCGATTCGCGGCAGCGCGAGGATCGCCAACACGATGATCGACCAGGCAAAAAAGCGCACTACGACTTGGCCGAGGACATCGGCGCGCGAGGCGCCGCCCGCGACCCACAAAATCGCGAGAAAGGCGATGAGCAACCAGAAAGACAGAGTCGATGCGCGATCCGAGCCGGCGGCAGAGTTACGGTACATGCGCAGCCGAATAGTCGATTTCGATCTCCGAGCAAACCGATTAGCTGTCGCGACACTCGGCCGTCGAGGTTCACGATGCTTCTCAACCGGCGCAAGCACCTTCCGGGCCAAGCATGCTGATCGTCCATAGCTCCCCAAATCTTTGAGGCTTGCGATCAGACTGCTGCGTTCAAGATGCTTGACCAGCCCGGGGATGCGACCCTGCTGGGAGTTTCCGTAAACTCGCACCAGTTGGCAAGTTGCTCGCGAGAAGCGCGGCAACCGGGATCGCGAGGGAGGAGTGAGCACATGCTCCTCAATCCCTTTGGCATCCAATCGATTACGAAGCGGGTGTTGCCAAAATTTGCTGATGCTTGAGAAGGTGGATGCGAACAAGCGCCCCAAACTGGGTATGTCGCCGTGCACGCTAATCGGGCCGTGTTGATGGCAGGAGGGGCAAAAAACTCGCGGGATAGGGTTCTATGGGAGCGGAACGTCGCGCTGACCTGCGCTGCTAAATCCGCCGAGATCAATACAACACTTACTTCCGCTCCTTCATCCTCAGGCAGGGTTTCGGACTGCTTCTTTGCGGCAGTTTCTGTGGCGGTGAGTGACTTTTTCGCATCGGCTAGCCCGGTCTCGCAACGCCTACCTGATCGGTCGCTGATTCACGCTACGGAAGGAAATCTTGCGCCTCCTATGCCAGCTCGACTGGGAGCTGCGCCTGTAGCTAGTCACCTTCTCCCTTGGCAGCAGAAGCATGCCCTGCCCCGCATGGACAGGTCGCGTAAGCTGCCTCATTGATCGCAGGACAGCTTCAAGATCGTCGAACCTTACAATTGTTCCAGTCCTGCATAGCTAGGTTTCCGCATGAAACCGTCCTTCTAGCATCAAGCGCAGTCCCAAGAACAAACTCAACGAAGAGATAGCTACGCAGACGCAATCGTACCGGAAAACCAGGGTAAGCACCCACATTAGCCTCGCATCGGCGAAGACCCTTCATCAGACCTGCAGGTTCGCGCGGGCCTAAGGCGTGAAATGCGCTTGCGGGCGTCTGCATAATCCATGACCTTTCCAAAGCCTTGTTTCGCCAGCCACTACGTCTTCTAAGGATCCCCGCCGATGCCCCCAGCTTGTTCAGATGACAGTTGATGGTGCGATCGGAGCGGCGGTCACTGGTTGCAGGCTTCGTGAAGGCGCTGGGATCGAATGACTGAGCCATGTTACCGGACTTGTGCAGATGACCCTAGGTGAAGGTCTTGGGATGAGCGTCATACGCCGGACGTAGGTGTCGATGTCCGAAGGCTCGTATTCGGACATCGCCTCGTCGCCTACGAGCCAGGCGAACGCCTCATCATGTGCCGCGTCTTGCCGCTATCGGGCTGCCAGCCCCGATCGGCGAACAGATCATTGTGGAGTTCATCGATCTGTTCGCTGAAACGCACCTTCGTGACGCGTGCGAAGAACAGGTTCGCTTCCTGACCAGCTGGCGCCGGGGAGTGTTCGTCGATCGCCTGATCGGCTGGGTGGGCAAGATTGGGCTGCTACGAATTGCGTGCTTCGAATACGAGATCGTTATCCAGAAGGCAGGCGACCGCATCACCACGGGCTTGTATGAGAAGATGGTGGAAAAGAGCGACACGCCGCTGTGCTTCGATCATGCCTCGAAGAAGGCACTCGCGCACCTCGTGGACCGCGCTCTCGCAAACAGACGCCCCCATTTGCTGCAAAGCGCAAATGGTCCGGGTTGCTTGAATGGCATTCGGACTGATTCGGACTTCTAGCATGGTCTCGAGAGTGGCATGGTGCTGTTGGCTCCAGCCCTCCGCAACTTGACTGAGAACTTCTGGAGGGACAAGGTCGGCATCTGCCCGCACTTGGAGAATGGCCTCGTAGGCCGCAATGAAGAATTCGCCAACGCCGAGCTCGCTTGGCCGGAACTGAGGTGGAGCCGCCAGATCTCGCACCGCGATCGCCAGCTCATCTTCCAACCTAGTCCGGAATTTCGCTTTCAACTCAGCGGCGGTGAGATTGCCGCTACTGATCCTCTGGCCTTTCACCATCGAATCTCATCCCTTCGAGCAACGAGGCGCCGCGCCAAACGGCGTGCCTCGGCAGGGTCCGCAGTATGGAGAGAAAGGGTTAGGGCGCCGTTATCAGTGCCATTCTCACGCAGGCGCCGCCGAAAATGATAGCGGGCGCCTTTCCGAATCAGGTCTGTCTGCTTGCGCAGGCCCAAAGAGCCTCACACTGGAGCAAGGCAAAACATGCGTATGACCGCTTTATGAGAGGCTATGGGGTAGCAATAAGGTGTAAAGATACGGCAAAACCGCCACCGATGTGGCGGTTTTCTGCGGCGCTTGTCGGATAATGGAGCGGGTATCGGCCCTCTACCCAAAGCCATACTAATTGTAGATATTGCGAGAACTTTATATCGGACCTTTCGCGTCTTGTGCCGATTACGGATATTTCTAGAACGAATGAACGCCGCTTAACGTGAAGCGCTAACGTCAGAACTTGTCCGCCATCACAGCGGTTCGACCGCTTCGCCCTCGGCGCTGGTGAAGGGGAAGGAGTCGACGCCTATCTTCTTCAGTTCGTTGACCATTTCCCGGGCCTCGGCGGCGCTGTCGTAGGGGCCGGACAGGAGGCGGTTGGCTTCGACCCAGGGAGTCACGAAGGGTCCGGTGCCGTCGAGCTTGCCCTCGGCGCTGCGGGTTATGCGGCGCCAGTCGAACTTGAGTGCGGCGCGGTCCTTGCCGGTGGCCACCTGCACCCAGTGGCGCGCGGGATGCGCGGGGGGCGGTGGCGGCTTGGGCCTTGCCTTTTCGCGCGGGATGGCGATGCGCGTGATGTCGACCGCGCCGGTGGCAGACGGAGGCGGAGCCGGCGGCGCGAGCGTGAAGCCGTCGAAGGCATCCTCGATCGATGTGCCCGCCGCTGCGCCCGCGCTGGCGGTGCCCGAAGCCAGTGACGCTGAGGCGGTTGCCGTGTCCACCGGCTGCGCGGATGCCGTCGGATCGACGCGCGCGATGACAGTGGGCTCGGGCCGGTCGGATCGTGCGGGTACGGGGTCGTCCGGCACGGCAGCGACTATCCGGGGGCCTGCCGGCGGGTCGGCCGGCTCCTGCGCGGCCGCCTCCCGTGCGGGAGGCGCTGCGAGCGACGGCGCGGGCGTCCCTAGGGCCGGAACAGGGTTCGATGTCGGGGCCGGGGTCGCGGCGGACGCTTCTGCAGGAGCGGCNACGTCCGTGTCCTGNGGCAGCCGATCGGCCGGCTCGGGAGGCATACTGCCCGCACCCGGTCGCGCCGGTTGACCGCGTGCCGGAGCCGGAGTTTCGGCCCCTGCACTTGCGGGAGTACCCGGTGCCTGCGGCGCAGCCGCCGGNGCCGCCTGGGCCAGCTGCGCCGGGCGCGGTGCATAGGCGGCGATCGCCGCTTCGTCGGTGCCGATGCTGGAGGTGCGCGGGAACACGCCGAGATTGCCCGCGGCGGCCTGCTGCGCGCGGGTCAGGCGGGGCATGTAATCGAGATAGGCGGCCATCCGCGCGCCNAGCCCTGCAGGCAGCACGGTGTTGGCAATATCCTTCGCCTCTTCCGCATTGCCGAGCACCGCAAGGCCGAAAGCGCGCGTGCGGAACGCGGGGACATCGCCGTCGCGAAGCAGCGGCAAAAGCGTGGCTTCGAACGCTTCACGGTCGCCCGAGATCGCCTGGCTGAGCGCCAGCCGCCGCACTGTTTCCGCACCCGCACCATTGTCCAGTGCCAGACGGTAAAGCTGCTGCGCGCTGGCCGCATCGCCGACGAGATCGAAGGCCAGGCCGCGATCCTGCGCCATCCGCGTATCGGGCATCCCCGCCCGCTCGGCCTCGGCNAACAGGCGCAGCGCTTCGATCGGGCGGTGCGAGCGCGTATAGGCGCGCGCCAGACCGACGCTGGTGCGCGGATTGCCGGGCGACAATTCGTTCGCACGNCCGAAAAAGCCGATCGCCGCATCGATNTCGTCNAGNTCNAGCGCGGCNTCNCCNGCNTCNAGCAGCGCGGTCACNTCCTGCGANTTNCGNGCCAGCCGCGACAGCGCATCGCTCAGTTTTTGCTCCCCCGCACCCGGCAGGGGCTGCACGATCTCGCGCTGGGCCGACGCAGGTGCGCCCTGCACCGCCATGGCAAGCAGTACAGTGGCAGCAGCAAGACGCCGGGTCGAAATCATGTCCTATCCTTTGCAGCGCGGGCGTTAACCCGCGCTGAAACGGCCGCTTACTGGTTGTTCTGGCGTCCGAGGAAACGCGGGATGTTCAACCCGCCGCCATTGCCGCTGTCGGCATCGTCGTCCTCGTCTTCCTCTTCGCTGGTACTGGCACCGCGCGAGAGATTGGCCATGCGCTCGAACAGCGTGTTGCCGGGCAGCGATCCCGACCCCGCCCGCCCGCGCCGCTGGCGGGAGCACTCGGCGCGGCCGGTGCCGGGCTGTCACCCGGCACGATCGGCTGGCGGCGGACCGGCTTGCTCGCCAGCGGGCTGGCGCCCTGTTCGTCGCCCAGTTCGAATTCGTCCTGCGACGCCGACGGTTCGCGCATGTCGCCCGACAGGTCGAGCGGAGCGCGGCCAGCGGACTCACCCGCCTGGCCCTGCGCGGCGTCCGAACCCTGCCCGCCTGCAGCGGGCGCGCCGGTGTCATCGTCGCTGTCGAAACGTTCGGTCTGTTCGTTGCGCAGCCCGGCCAGCGGGTCGACGATATCGTCGACATCGTCATAACCATCTTCGTCGCGCTCCGCCGAGGAACCCGATGTCGCGGGCGACAACCCGAACGGGCGCGGCGCGTCGTCCTCTTCGGCTTCGTCGGTCAGGTCGAGCGCATCGGCATCGTCCGNANNNGCNTGCGGNNNCGCCNGCGACTGCGATTGCGGGGCCGGATCGAAACCGCGCGGTGCCTCCGGTTCGGGATCGGCGGAAAGACCTTCGTTGAGTTCGAACGGCTCGTCTTCGGCTTCGCTTTCGCTNGGCAGGTCGAGCACCGGACGCCGCGGCGCGCTGCTTTCGCGCGGGGCGAAGCTGCTCATGGGGGCAGCGGCAACCGAACCGTCGGGCTCGATCCCGGTGGCGACGACCGACACACGGATCTTGCCCTCGAGATCGGGATTGAACGCCGAACCCCAGATGATGTTGGCGTCTTCGTCGACCAGTTCGCGAATATGGTTGGCCGCCTCGTCGACTTCGAGCAGCTTCATGTCCTCGCCGCCGATGATCGAGATGATGACGCCCTTGGCCCCGGCCATGCTCACGCCGTCGAGCAGCGGGTTGGCGATCGCGTGCTCGGCCGCTTCGAGCGCGCGGTTGTCNCCCTCGCCTTCGCCGGTGCCCATCATCGCCTTGCCCATCTCGCTCATCACCGAACGCACGTCGGCGAAGTCGAGATTGATCAGGCCCGGCATGACCATCAGGTCGGTGATCGAGCGNACGCCCTGCTGCAGCACTTCGTCGGCGAGCTGGAACGCTTCCTTGAAGGTGGTTTCCGCCTTGGCGACCAGGAACAGGTTCTGGTTGGGAATGACGATCAGCGTGTCGACATGCTTCTGCAGCTCGTCGATGCCCGCTTCGGCCGCGCGCATGCGGCGCGTTCCTTCGAACAGGAACGGCTTGGTCACCACGCCCACGGTGAGCACGCCGCGCTTGCGCGCCGCCTCGGCGATGACCGGGGCCGCACCGGTGCCGGTGCCGCCGCCCATGCCCGCCGCGATGAACACCATGTTCACCCCGTCGAGCGCGTCCTCGATATCCTGCACGGTTTCCTCGGCTGCGGCCTTGCCCACTTCGGGGCGGGCGCCTGCGCCGAGCCCGCCGGTGATATCCGGACCGAGCTGGATGCGCTTTTCGGAAGGGGACGTGCTGAGCGCCTGCGCATCGGTGTTGGCGACGATGAAATCGACGCCTTCGATCTTCGCTTCCATCATGTTGGCGATGGCGTTGCCGCCCGCACCGCCGACGCCGACGACCATGATCTTGGGACGAAGATCGTCGTCCGATGCCGGTCCGATATTGATACTCATCAAGAGTCCCCTGGGTATTCGAAAGTCACGTGCTGGCTTTATGTCACAACACTGGCACAAAGCGAATCGCAGATCGAAGCCGCGCCAGCCTTATCCACAAGGCCTAAAGGCGGAATCCGGCTCCGCATCAAGCCTCAGAAGTACTCACGCACCGCTTGAAAAACACGGTTGACCAGACCCATGCCCCGATAACGCTTGGTCGGCTGGTAGCGCGGCCCGACCGAACGGATATCGACGGGATCGTCGGCGGCGTAGAGGCACAGCCCCGCGAGCGTGGCAAAACCCGGCGTCGCGTGCGCTTCGGGGAGGCCCTGCAGGACGGGCGGCTTGCCGATCCGCACCGGCCGGCCAAGCGCGCCCTGCATGAATTCGGCGACCCCGTGCAGTTCGGCCCCGCCGCCGGTCAGCACGACCTGCCCGCCCTGCGCGCCGGTGAAGCCCATGCTCTTGAGCGCCTTGCCGATCTCGGCGGTGGCGATGCCCAGCCGGTCGGTGACGATCGCGACCAGTTCGGCGCGCGCGATGCGATTGTGTTCGTCCGCCCCGCGCGCCAGCGGTCCGCCCGGTTCTTCGCCCGGGCCGTTGACCGGGATCATCTCGCGGTGGTCGGTCGGGGTGGCGATCGCCGAGCCCGAAACGCATTTGAGCCGTTCGGCCTGGCTGCGGCGAATGCCGAGCGAGGACGCGATGGCATCGGTGATGTCGTTCGACCCGATGGGGATCGACTTGAGCCCCAGCAGCATGCCCGCCGCATGCACCGAGACATTGGTGACCTGCGCGCCGATTTCGACCAGCGCGACGCCGAGGTCGCGTTCTTCGCCGGTCAGGCACGCATGCGCGGCGGCCAGCGGACTTGCGACGACGCCTTCGACATCGAGATGCGCGGTCTGCACCGCCTCGATCAGATTGCGCACCGGCGCGCCTTCGGCCAGCGTCACATGGACGTCGACGCCCAGCGCCTCGGCGTGCAGCCCCTTGGGATTGGCGACGCCGTGCGCACCGTCGAGCGTGTAATGCGCCGGCTGCGCATGCAGCACCATCCGCCCGTCGGGGTGCAGATGATCGCGCGCGGCGTAGAGGAGGTGNTCGATATCGTCCTCTTCGATCCGGCGTCCGCCGATGGCGATCTCGACGCTGGAAATCCTGCTCGACAGCCCGGCGCCCGCGCAGCCGATCCACACGCTCTGGATCGAGGTGTTGGCATTGGCCTCGGCCTTNTCCACCGCGGTGCGGATGGCGTGGCTCGCCGTGCGCATGTCGGTGACATAGCCGCGCTTGATCCCGTCGCTCGCCCGGTGGCTCGAACCCAGCACGATCATGGCGCCGTCTTCGGCCTGCCCCATGATCATCGCGGAAACGCGGAAGGACCCGATGTTCACCGCGCCGAAGACGCGGGTGATGCGGGGCTGCTGGGTCGCCATCAGTCGCTCCTGCCATTGAGCGACATCTGCTTCGGGCACGGCCCGTCGTCGCAGCGCAGATAGGCGCGGTCGGGCACGCGCATGTCGATGGCGATGGGCTTCCCNCCGATCAGCCGGTGCATCCCGTCGAGCTGGGCGAACTTGACCAGCGCGGGGGCGCCGAGGTCACCTTCGGGCAGCGCCAGGAGCTGGCCCGAATTGAAGGTCAGGTTCCAGCGGCGATTGCCGACCCATTCGGCCGAGGCGATCTGCGGCTTGAGCGCGGGCGCCGCATCGAGCAGGCGGCCCAGCTCCTGGACCTGGCGCGCGGCTCCGGGCCCTTCGATCAGCAGCTTGCCTTCGGCCTCCTTCGCGCTCACCGGTTCGAGCTCGTGGCCCTGCGGGTCGATCAGCATCAGCCGGTCGGGCTTGCGCAGCACCGCGTGCGGGACGCGCTCGACGATATTGATCTTGAGCGTATCGGGCAGCTGGCGCGAGACGCGCGCATCGGCGACCCACGGCAGTTCGAGCAGCCGTTCGCGTACCTGGGCGAGGTCGACCAGCGGCATCGGGCGGTCCTGCTCCGCCAGCACGCGTTCGTAGACGAGTTGCTCGTTCATCCGCTCGACGCCCGATACCTGCACGCGGCTGACCTCGAAGCCCGACCGCGAAGCCGATTTCGCCAGTTCGGTCCGCGCCAGTTCGGGAACGCCCGCGAAGCTGGCAATGGTCCAGGCGATGCCCAGCCCCGCCGCCACGATGACGGTCAGGAAAAACCTGTGCCACTGCTCTTCGGAAAAGGGCAGCGCCGCCATCACCCGGTCGAGCAGGCCGCTGGTGTGCTTGCGCGCGGCATGCGCCTTCTGGCTGCGATTGCGCGCCGCGGCGGACCGGCGCACGCCGGTGGGCTTGCGCCTGACCTTAGCCATCGCCGCCGCCCGCCGTACCGGCATGGTCGCGCAGCGCGGCGGCCACGATCAGTTCGCACAATTCGCCATATTCGATGCCCGCGAAGCGCGCCTGTTCGGGCACCAGGCTGAGCGGGGTCATCCCCGGCTGGGTGTTGGTTTCGAGGATGAACAGCCCGTCCTCGCCCTGTTCCTCGTCCCAGCGGAAATCGGTCCGGCTGGTGCCCTTGCAGCCCAGCACCCGGTGCGCCTTCAGCGCGTATTCGAGGCACAGGTCGGTGATCGCCTGCGGGATATCGGCGGGGCACATGTGATCGGTCCGCCCGTCGGTGTATTTGGCGTCGAAATCGTAGAACCCGCTCTTGGGTTTCAGCTCGGTCACTGCGAGCGCGCGCGGACCATCGGCGAAATCGACGACCGCACTGGTCATCTCGCGNCCCTTGATGAAGGGCTCGGCAAGCAGCTGCGGAAAGTCCTGCCACGGCCCCTTGGCGGTGCGCGCGATGGGATTGCCGTAATCGCCATCATCGGTGACGATCGCCACCCCGACCGAGCTGCCTTCGTTGACGGGCTTCAGCACATAGGGCCGCGGCAGCGGATCGCGCTCGTGCAGATCGGCGCTCCTGACGATCCGCCCGCCGGGCATCGGGATCCCCTGCGGCACCAGCGCCTGCTTGGTCAGCTGCTTGTCGATCGCGATCACCGACGTGGCGAGGCCCGAATGCGTATAGGGTACGCCCATCAGGTCGAGCATGCCCTGCACCGTGCCGTCTTCGCCGGGCACGCCGTGCAATGCGTTGAACACGACATCGGGCGCGGCCTCGGCAATGCGTGCCGCGACCTGCCGGTCCATGTCGATGCGCGTGACCCGGTGGCCGCGCTCCGCGAGCGCCTTGGCGATGCCCTCGCCCGACATCAGGCTGACGGGGCGTTCATTGGCCCAGCCGCCCATCAGCACGGCGATATGGAGCTTGGGTAGTTCGGTCATGACCTGTCCTGCTGCCGCCCGACGCGCTGGATTTCCCATTCGAGTTCGACCCCCGAATGCGCGTGGACACGGCGCTTCACTTCTTCACCCAGCGCTTCGATATCAGCGCTGGTCGCATCATCCACATTGATGAGGAAATTGGTGTGTTTTTCGCTGACCTGCGCGCCGCCCAGGCGCAAGCCGCGGCAGCCGGCGGCATCGACCAGTTCCCACGCCTTCTGGCCGGGAGGGTTCTTGAAGGTCGAGCCCCCCGTCCNGGTGCGCAGCGGCTGCGAATTCTCGCGCGCATCGCCGATTGCGTCCATCTTCGCGCCGATTTCGGCCGGGTCGCCCGGCTGCCCCTGGAAACGTGCGCCGACCACCACGGCGCCTTCGGGCAGCTGCGAATGGCGATAGCTGTAATGCAGGTCAGCCGCAGCCAGGGTAACCAGCGCGCCATCNGGCATCACGACATCGCAATCGATCAGCACATCGGCAACCTCGCGGCCGTAGGCGCCGCCGTTCATCCGCACGAAGCCGCCCACCGTCCCGGGAATGCCGCGCATGAATTCGACCCCGGCAATGCCCGCATCGCGGGCAGTCGACGCCACCAATATGCCATGCGCGCCCGCACCGCAGGAAAGCACGTGCCCGTCCTCGACGTCGATCCCGGCAAAGGGCTTGCCCAGCTTGATCACCACGCCTGCGACCCCGCCATCGCGCACGATGAGATTGGACCCCAGCCCGAGCGCCATCAGCGGCAGGCGCCCGCCCAGCCGCTGGAGGAACAGCTCGAGATCCGCGCGATCGGCCGGCTCGAACAGCCAATCGGCCGCGCCGCCGGCCTTGAACCACACCAGTTTCGCCAGCGGCGCATCGGGAGTCAGCTTGCCGCGCAGGCCCTGCGTGTCGATCGGGGCAGCCCCTGCGCTCATGCCGAACTGGCCTTGGCGATTCCGTTAGCGAGCCCCGCCGCCCAATAGGTGATATCGCCCGCGCCCAGGCAGACGACGAAATCGCCCGCCGCGAGATCGTCCGCCAGCTTCGCGGCCAGATCGTCCTCGTCCTCAACGCTCTGCACCGCGCGGTGGCCGCGCGCCTTGAGCCCGGCGACCAGCGCCTCGGCATCGGCGCCCTCGATCGGATCCTCGCCCGCCGCATAGACCGGGGTCACATAGACCTGGTCGGCCTCGTTGAAGCAGCTCTGGAATTCATCCATCAGGTCGCGCAGGCGAGTGTAGCGATGCGGCTGGACCACGGCGATGACGCGCCCCGTCCCGGCGCTTTCGCGCGCCGCCCCCAGCACCGCGCGGATTTCGACCGGGTGATGGCCGTAATCGTCGATGATCGTCGCCACGCCCGCGCCGCTGGGCACTTCGCCAACCTTGGTGAAGCGGCGCCGGACACCGCCAAAGGCCGAAAAGCCGTTGCAGATGACCTCGTCGGGGCAGCCCATCTCTATCGCCACCGCAATCGCGGCGAGCGCGTTCTGGACATTGTGGCGTCCCGGCATCGGCAGGCGCACGCCTTCGATCCGGCGATCCTCCTGCCCGCGGCGGCGCACGATCACGTCGAACACATTGCCGCCCGCATCGGGGCGGATGTTCACCCCGCAGATATCCGCCTGCAGGTTGAAGCCGTAGGTCACGACATTGCGGTCGCGCACCTTGCCGATCACTGCCTGTACTTCGGGGTGATCGATGCACAGGATCGCCGCGCCATAGAACGGGACGTTGTGGATGAACTCGACAAAGGCGTCCTTCACCCCGTCGAAATCGCCGTAATGGTCGAGGTGCTCGGGATCGATATTGGTGACCACCGCGATGGTCCCGTCGAGCCGCAGGAAGCTGCCGTCGCTCTCGTCGGCCTCCACCACCATCCATTCGCTGTCGCCCAGCCGTGCGTTCGAACCATACTGTTCGATGATCCCGCCATTGATCACGGTGGGATCGATCTTGCCGGCATCGAGCAGCGCGGCGATCATGCTGGTGGTGGTGGTCTTGCCATGCGTCCCGGCGACCGCGACTGTGGATTTCAGCCGCATCAGTTCGGCCAGCATCTCCGCGCGGCGGACCACGGGAATGCGGTTTTCCAGCGCATAGGCGACTTCGGGATTGGTCCGCTTGACCGCGGTCGAAGTCACGACGACCGCCGCGCTTGCGACGTTTTCGGGGGCGTGGCCGATCACCACTTCGATCCCGCGCTGGCGCAACCGTTCCACGGTCGCGCTTTCCTTCATGTCGGAACCCTGCACGGTGTAGCCGAGATTGTTCATCACCTCGGCAATCCCGGACATGCCGATGCCGCCGATGCCGACGAAATGAACGGTCCCGATATCGGTTGGAACGCCNCTCATTCCGCACTCTCCCGCACTGCACCCTGTCCGGCCGGCAGGCCCTGCGAAGCGCCCCGGGCGTTGTTGCCGCCGACGCGAATTACATCCATCATATCTGCTCCGCCGAAGCTTTCGACGAGATCGGCGAGATCCTCGACCGCGCGCGGACGGCCGCAATTCCAGGCGGCATGCGCCGCGCGGCCGAGCCCTTGCGGGTTGTCCGCCAGCGCCTTGATCTGCTTGGCCAGTTCCTTGGCATTGAAGCGTTCCTGGCGGATCACGCGCGCGCCGCCGGCTTTCGCCAGTTCGCGGGCGTTGGCGGCCTGGTGATCATCGGTCGCGATCGGCAACGGAATGAGGATCGCCGGCCGCCCGACGGCAGTGAGTTCGGCNATGGTCGATGCCCCGGCGCGGCCGATGAACAGATGCGCATCGNCCAGCCGCGCCGACATNTCCTCGAAATAGGTCGCCAGTTCGGCGGGTATGGNATGGTTGCGATACCGCTCGCGCACGGCGTCGAGATCTTCGGGACGGCATTGCTGGGTGACCTGCAACCGCTGGCGCAGCGCGGGGGGAAGCATCGACAGCCCGTCGGGCACCACTTCGGACAAGACGCGGGCGCCCTGGCTGCCGCCGGTCACCAGCACCCGCAGCAGGCCTTCCTCGCCCAGTGGCGGGAAGGGTTCGTCGCGCAGCGACAATACGCCCGCGCGTACCGGATTGCCGACCAGATGCACTTTCCGGGAATGTTTGGGATCGAGCCGTTCGACTTCGGGATAGGCAGTGGCGATCGCATCGACGTGCCGCGCGAACAACCGGTTCACCCGGCCCAGTACCGCGTTCTGTTCATGCACCACGGTGGGCACACCCGCGCTCTTTGCCGCCAGCACGGTCGGCAGCGACGGGTAACCGCCGAACCCGACCACCGCGCTGGGCTGGAAACTGTCGAACAGGCGCAGCGCCATGCGCCGGCCCTGCAGCACCGCGCGGATGCCCTTGATCCAGCTCAGCGGGTTCTTGCCGAACCGGCCCGCGGGAATGACATGGGCGGGCAGAAAATCGGGTTTGCCCGGGATTTGCGCGCCGCGCGTATCGGTGATCAGCGCGACGTGATGGCCGCGCCGTTCGAGTTCGGTGGCCAGCGCGAAGGCGGGCAACAGATGTCCGCCCGTCCCCCCGGCGGCAAGGACATAATGGCGGCTGGCACCGGTCATGGGTGGATCTCGCGGTGCGGGGAAGGCGCGGTGTCTTTCATCGGGGCCGTCTGCCCGAAGCCGAGCCTGTCGCCAAGCCCAATGGTCCGGCTTTTCAGGAACGGATTGCGCCGCGTTATCGCCAGCAGCAGACCGACATTGAGGCAGATCGCAATGGTCGACGATCCGCCATAGCTGACCAGCGGCAAGGTCATCCCCTTCGACGGGAAAAGCTGCAGGTTGACCAGGATATTGATGAACGCCTGTCCGCCGAGCAGCGCGATCAGGCCGGCCCCGGCCAGCAGCGCGAACAGGTCNTCTTCGTCGAGCAGGCGCATCAGCACGCGCCCGACAATGGCGAGATAGACCAGCACGATCAGCGCGCAGGCAATCAGGCCGAATTCCTCGCCGATGACGCTGAAGATGTAATCGGTATGCGCTTCGGGCAGGCTCATCTTGCGGATGCCGAGGCCGTAACCCGCGCCCGTCCAGCCGCCCGCCGTCAGCGTGCGTGCCCCCAGATCCACCTGGTCGTAGGCGGTCCCCCCGCCGATGAAGCTGTCGATGCGGTGGCGGGCGTTGTCATAGAGGAAATAGGTCGCGGTCAGCGCAACGATCACGCCGCCGATCACTGCCCCCATCCGCTTCATGTCGATGCCCGACAGGATCATCGCGACGAACCACACGCCCGCAAACAGGATCGTGCCGCCGAAATCGGGCTGCATCATCATCAGCGCGGCGATCAGCGCGACATAGGCGGTGGCGATGCCCGCCACCGGCATGTTGGGATCGCGCATCCGCCACGACAGGATCCAGGCCGTGGCGATGGCGAAGCCGGGCTTGAGGAATTCCGACGGCTGGAACTGCATCCCCAGATTGATCCACCGCCGTGCGCCGTTGATTTCCGCGCCCACCAGCGGGACGAGGAACAGCAGCCCGGTCATGCCCGCGGCCAGCAGCAGCCCGAACCGCCGCGCGCTGTCGCGGGTCAGCATCGACACGCCGAACAGCGTGCCCAGCGCAAGCACCTGCCAGGCAAGGTGGCGGTAGAAGAAATACAGCGGATCGAGCGTCTGGCTGGAAGTGGAGAGACGATCGGCGCTGGCCGGGCTGGCGGCAGCCACCGCGATCGTGCCGAAGCTCATCANCAGCAGCACGAGCAGCAGCAGCACGCGGTCGATCTCGCGCCACCAGATCTTGAGCTCGGACCAGCGCGACAGCTTGCCCTTGGGCATATGCGCGGGCTGGCGCTTGCCGGGAACGTAGGGCTGCATCGTGTTCATGCCAGCCGCTCCACCAGCGCGCGGAAATGGTCGCCGCGTTTCTCGAAGTCGGCATATTGGTCGAAGCTGGCGCAGGCGGGGCTGAGCAGGACCGTATCGCCCGCCGCGGCCTTCGCAGCGGCACTGGCCACCGCGCGGTCGAGCGTTTCGCACTGCTCGACCGGAATGCGACCTTCGAGCAGCGCGGCGAAGTCGGGTCCGGCCCTGCCNATGGTATAGGCCGCCTTGACGCGGCCCANNTCGGCCTCGCACTCGCCCAGTCCCGGCTCCTTGCCGAGCCCGCCGACGATCCAGTGAATGTTCTCGAACGCGGCCAGCGCGGGCGCCGAAGCGGCGGTGTTGGTGCCCTTGCTGTCGTTGACATAGGCAACGCCGGAGATTTCCGCGACGCGCTCCATGNGGTGCGGCANNCCGGGATAGCTCTTGAGNGCNGCGCGGATCTGCGCGGTCGGGATGCCCAGGATATCGCAGGCTTCGATGGCCGCTGCGGCATTTTCGCGNTTGTGCGGACCTTGCAGCGACGGCCACTCGGCCTGCTCGCCCGGCGCGATGCCCCGGTTCTGCAGGACATCCTCGAGAATGCTTGCGATCGAACCTTCGGCGAACTGCCCCAGCACCCGCGCATCGGTGAACCGGGCGATCGCNTTCTGGCCGCGCGTCTGCATTGCCAGCAGGCGCGACTTGCTGGCAGCGTATTTGGCGAAATCGCCGTCATAGCGGTCGAGATGGTCGGGGGTGATGTTGAGCAGCACCGCCACGTCGCAAGCGAGCGAATAGGTCAGGTCGATCTGGTAGCTCGACAGTTCGAGCACATAAACCCCGCCTTCGGGCAGCGGCTCCTGCTCGAGGATCGGCAGGCCGATATTGCCGCCCATNGTGGCCGGCACGCCCGCCTCTTTCAGCATGTGGTGAACCAGCGCCGTGGTNGTCGACTTGCCATTGGTGCCGGTGATGCCGACGACCTTGTGCCGCGGCAGCGCGGCGCGCGCCTGCGCNAAGAGTTCGATATCGCCGATCACCGGCACGCCGGAACTGTNGGCATGCGGCTTGATCGGATGGGTGTTGAGCGGAACGCCGGGACTGACCACCATTCCCGCATAGCCGGCAAGGTCCGCTTCCAGCGGGTCGGCGACCGCGCAGCGCCCGGCGAAGGCCGCGCGCGCTTCGGCGCGGTCGTCCCACACCAGCACGTCGGCACCCGCCGCCAGCAGCGCTTCGGCCGTTGCCCGGCCGGACCGCGCCAGTCCGAGAACGGCGTATTTCTTGTCCTTCCAGGCGGGCGAAGTGATCATCGTAGCTTGAGCGTCGCGAGCCCCATGAGTGCGAGCACGATGGCGACGATCCAGAAGCGGATCACGACCTTGCTCTCCGACCAGCCGAGCTGTTCGAAATGGTGGTGGATGGGGGCCATGCGGAAGACCCTTTTCCCCGTACGCTTGAACCAGAACACCTGAATGATGACCGACAACGCCTCGAAGACGAACAATCCCCCCACTATTGCCAGTACGACCTCGTGGTGCGTGGCGACGGCGATCGCGCCCAGCGCGCCGCCGAGCGCGAGCGAGCCGGTGTCGCCCATGAACACTGCGGCGGGCGGCGCGTTGAACCACAGAAAGGCGAGCCCCGCGCCCATGATCGCGGCGCAGAAGATCGCCAGTTCCCCCGCGCCCGCCACGTGCGGGATGCCGAGATATTCGGAATAGTCCACGCGGCCGACCAGATAGGCGATCAGCGCAAAGGTGCCTGCCGCGATGATCACCGGCATGGTCGCAAGCCCGTCGAGCCCATCGGTCAGATTGACCGCATTGCCCGCCCCCACGATCACGAAAGCCGCGAAGACGAAGTAGAAATAGCCCAGTTCGATCCCGAAATCGTTGACGAAGGGGACGTAGAGGAAAGTGTTGATCTGGCCGACGATCAGATAGCTGGCGACGCCTGCGATCGCGAATTCCAGCAGCAACCGGACCTTGCCCGAAACGCCCTTGTGGCTGGCCTTGGAAACCTTGTCGTAATCGTCGAGAAACCCGATCAGCCCGAAGCCCAGCGTGACCGCCAGGCAGGCCCAGATGAACGGATTGCTCAGATCCATCCAGATCAGCACCGCCAGGCTGAGGCTGATCAGGATCATCAGCCCGCCCATGGTCGGCGTGCCGCGCTTGGCGAGGTGGCTCTGCGGGCCATCCTCGCGGATCGGCTGCCCCTTGCCCTGCCGCACGCGCAGCATGTCGATGAACCGCGGACCGATGACGAGACCGATGAACAGCGCGGTCATCAGCGTCGCGCCGGCGCGGAATGTCTGGTACCGCACGAGGTTGAAGACGCCTTCGAAATTCAACCATTCGGCGAGCAAATAAAGCAATCGAGCCTCTCGTCGCGCCTAGCTGGCGCGGGTGAAATGATCCACGAGCCGGCCAAGTCCGACCGAGTTGGAGCCCTTGACCAGCACGGCGTCGCCCGCGACTACGCCGAAGTCCTCGAGCAACCCGATCGCCTCGTCGGCGGTCTGGCAATGCGCCCAGGCGAACGGCTTGCCAAGAACGGGGCTTTGCGGTTTCCCCAGTTCCTGCGCCAGCGCGGCCATCTCGTCGCCGACGAGCAAGGCGTAGTCGACATCGGCCGCCAGTACGGGCTCGGCCAGCGCGGCATGGAACTGCGGACCGAAATCGCCCAGTTCCTTCATCGACCCGAGCACGGCGATCCGGCGTCCGGAGGGCGTCTGCCCCAATTGGGCGAGCGTCGCGCGCATGCTGGCGGGATTGGCGTTGTAGCTTTCGTCGATCAGCAGNGCCTTGCCGCCGGGCACCGCGATGCCGTGCCGGGCGCCGCGGCCCTTGAGCCCACCCATTTCCGCCAGCGCCAGTCCGGCAGCGGCCATGTCGCCGCCCGCGGCCCGGACTGCAGCCATCACCGCAAGTGAATTGATCACCCAGTGATCGCCGGGTTCGGCCACGGTGTAGCACAGCCGGCCTTCGGGAAATTCGCAGGTCACCAGGCTGCCGCCATTGGCGCTGGGGATCGCGTCGAGCAAGCGGACATCGGCAGAGCGGGCACGGCCGAAGCTGACCACGCGCGCGCCGACATCCCTGGCGGCGCGTTCGAGCGCCGCGCTATGTTCACTGTCGGCGGGGATGACTGCCGTTCCGCCCGGCTCGAGCCCGGCGAAGATTTCCGCCTTGGCCGCAGCAATGGCATCCATGCTGCCGAGGTTCTCGATATGCGCGGGTGCGATCGTCGTGATGACAGCGACATGCGGTCGGACCTGCGCGGTGAGATCCGCGATCTCGCCTGCGTGGTTCATGCCCATTTCGAAAATGGCGAACCGGCTGCGCGCGGGCATGCGCGCCAGGCTGAGCGGAACCCCGACATGGTTGTTGTAGCTACGCGTCGACCGATGCGCCGCGCCGCGGCTGGCACGTTCGAGGCTGGCGAAGATCGCTTCCTTGACCCCGGTCTTGCCGACCGAACCGGTCACCCCGATAANCGTNGCCTCGACNCGGCTGCGCGCGGCGCGTGCCAGCGCTTCGAGCGCGGCAGTGGTATCCTCGACGAGAATGTGCGGCCAGTCGACAGCGCGGTCGACGATCGCTCCCGCTGCGCCATTGGCGAAGGCCTTGTCGAGGAAACGGTGGCCGTCCATCGCCTCCCCTTTCAAGGCAATGAAAAGATCGCCGTTGATGACATCGCGGCTGTCCATCTCGACGCCCGCGACCTGGAAATCATGGCTGGCGACGCCGCCCACCGCTTCGGCGATGCTGCGCGCATCCCACAGGGTCAGCGGCAGCCGGTCACGCGGGTCGGCGGGCCATTCGATATAGGCCGGATGGCGCAGGATGGCGGCGCTCATGCGGCACCCCTGGCAATTTCCGCGACGCATTCGCGCGCGACATCGACATCGTCGAAGGGCAGCACTCGCATGTTATCTCCCGATCCGATGATCTGACCCGTTTCATGTCCCTTGCCGGCGACGAGGACGATGTCCTCAGCGCCCGCTTCGGCGATGGCTGCGAGAATGGCTTCGCGACGCCCGCCTATCTCGCGCGCTTGCGGCGCACCCTCAAGCACCTGCCGGCGGATATCCGCAGGATCTTCGCCGCGCGGATTGTCATCGGTGACGATGACGACATCGCTCGCCTTGGCCGCAGCAGCACCCATCGGTGCACGCTTGCCGTGATCGCGGTCGCCGCCCGCACCAAAAACGGTAATCAGCCTGCCCGACACATGCGGGCGCAGCGCGGCAACCGCGGCCGCGATCGCATCGGGCGTATGCGCGTAATCGACATAGATCGGTGCGCCCGAAGGCGCGATCGCCGCACGCTCGAGCCGTCCGCGAACCGGCTGGAGCCGCGCGACCGCATCCCAGACCCGGCTGGCTTCGGTCCCGGTGGCAAGCGCAAGGCCCGCCGCCGTCAGCGCATTGGACACCTGATAGGCGCCGATCAGCGGCAGATCGATTGTCCGCTCCTGCCCGGCATGTTCGACGGTCAGCGACTGCCCGAGCTGGGTCGGCTCGCGATTGACGAGGCGGATCGCTTCGCCCTGTTCGCCGACGGTCATCACGGCGAGCCCGCGGGTGCGCGCATGCTCGACCACGCGGGCATTCCAGCCGCTGTCGCCCGACCCCATCCAGATCACTGCCGCTGCACCATCGGTTACGACTTCATCGAACAGCCGCATCTTGGCCGCGAAATAGTCTTCCATGTCGGCATGGTAATCGAGGTGATCGCGGCTGAAGTTCGTGAAGCCGGCGGCCATCACGGGCACGCCTTCATTGCGGAATTGCGCCAGTCCGTGGCTCGACGCTTCATAGGCGACATGCGTAACGCCCTCGCGCGCCAGGCCGCTGAGGTTGGANAGGAANGTNACGATATCGGGCGTGGTCAGTCCGGTCGAAACGCTTTCGTCGGGCGTGGTGACGCCGAGCGTGCCGATGCTTGCCGCGCGTTCGCCCGCCATGCGCCAGATCTGACGGGTCATCTCGACGGTGGAGGTCTTGCCGTTGGTGCCGGTCACCGCGACGATATGGTCGGGCACGGGGGTGAAGAACTGCGCTGCGAGGGCCGCGAAAGCGCGGCGCGGTTCCGGATCGGCGATATGGACCGCGCCTTCGACTGTCGCTTCGGGCCGCGCCACCACCGCGATGGCTCCGCTTTCGATCGCCGCGGGAATGAAGTCTTCCCCGTTTACCTGCGTACCTTGGAACGCACCGAAGACGGTGCCTGGTGCGACCTTGCGATTGTCGATTGCGAAGCCGGTCACGTTGGCATCGCCATCGCAGGCAAATCCCGCCGCGGCGCAGAGTTTGGCAAGCTTCACTTGTTCGCCTCCGGGATGAGCGGCTTGAGATCGGAAATATCGACATCGCGCGTATCGTCGGGGCGCACGCCGATCAGCGGGCCGATGCGCGGCACCAGGCGCTTGACGATCGGGGCGGCATTCCACGCGGCGGTACGCTGGTAGGAGCTGGCCAGCGTGCCGCGGGGCTCGTCCAGCATGGCGATGACGACATAGCGCGGACGATCCATCGGGAAGGCGGCGGCGAAGGTCGAAACCAGCGCGGTCTTGCGATAGCCGGCACTGCCGCCGGGCTTTTCGGCCGAGCCAGTCTTGCCGCCCACGCGGTAACCCGGCGCATCGGCGTTCTTGCCCGTGCCGTATACGGCGATCGCGCGCAGCAGCTGGCGCATCCGGCTGGAAGTCGACGCCTTGAACACGCGGCGACCCTTGGGCGCTTCGCCCGGCCCCAGCTTCCTGAGTGTCGCGGGGCGCCAGATGCCGCCATTGACCATTGCCGCATAGGCGCTTGCGAGATGCAGCGGGGTAACGGCGATACCGTGGCCATAGCCGACCGTCATCGAACGCAGGCGCGGCCACTTCTTGCCCGGCCAGATCGGGAAGCCCTTGGCGGGCAGTTCGATATAGGGCCGCTCGTTCATGCCGAGATCGATCATCGTGCGGCGCATGCGTTCGGGGCCAAGCTCGTCCGCCAGCCGCGCGGTCACGGTGTTCGACGAATGGATCAGCGCCTCGACCACGTTGAGATCGGGCCCCATCGGGTGGCTGTCCTTGATCGCGAAGCGGCCGACCTTGACCGGGCTCGCATCCCACCGGCGGCCGAGATTGCGCACCACGCCGGCATCGATCGCGGCCGCGACCGACAGCGGCTTGAAGGTCGAACCGAGTTCGTAGACCTGGTTGGTCACGCGGTTGAACATCAGTTTCTGGCCGCGCGCATCGATCTTATTGGGATCGAATTCGGGCAGGGAAGCCAGCGCCAGCACTTCGCCGGTGTCGACATCGAGCACGATGCCCGCACCGCCCTGCGCCTGCACCAGTTTCATCCCGCGGCGCAGCTCGTCCTCGAGCGCGCCCTGGACGCGGGAATCGATCGACAGGGCGATCGGGGTGCCGCGCGTCGCCGGATCGGACAGATGCGCGTCGAGCACCTGCTCCATCCCCACGCGGCCCGTTCCATCCGCCGCGACATAGCCGAGCACATGCGCCGCCATCGAACCTTGCGGATAGTGACGGTCGTTCTCCATCGGCATCTCGAGTGCGAGTTCGCCGATGTCCTGCACCCGGTTGGCATCCTCGGGCAGCACCCGCCGGCGGATATAGCCCTGCTTGCCCGCTGCCAGCTGCGCGGTGACCGCGGCTTGATCGAGATCCGGGAAAATGTCCTTCAGCTTGCCCGCGACCACCGCCGGATCGCGGACCAAAGGCGCACCGTCTTCGCCCAGTGCAGTGGGATTGAACCACAGCGCATAGGCGGGGAAGGCCCGCGCCAGCGGCACGCCGTTGCGATCGGATATCTCGCCGCGAGGCGGCAGCAACGCTTCTTCGAGCGAAGTGCCGCGCGCGCCATTGTCCGACGCCCCGAGATAGCCGATGCGCACCAGCGCAAGCAGCGTCACGAAGACGAAGCCGAGCGCGACCCACAACAGGCGCCAGCGTGCCAGCGAGAGCGATTCCTGCCGGATGGTAACCAGCTGCNCGCGGCCCGAGGCCACGGCCATGCTCACCGCACCATATCCGCTTCTGCCCGCGGCGATTGCAGGGCCGAAGCCGGAAAAGGCGTTCATTGGCCCGCCTCAGCGACGCTGGCCATTCCGGCCACGGGGCTCGCCAGCCGTTCGGCAAGCCCGCCGGCGGCGATCAGGTCATGCCGTTCGGAGCGCTCCGCCCGTTCGGGCGCGGCATCGCCTTCTTCACCCGTGATCCATTCGGCCAGCAGGCCGTCGCTTTCGGGAGCGGGCCGGTTGAGCGCCACCCGCACCGGCTCTGGTGCATCGATCCCGCGCGGCGAACCCAGCGCGGCAAGCTGGCGCTCGCTTTCGAGATACTGATCCGCGCGCGGCGCNGCGTAGCCGAACTCAACCGCATTCCAGTCGGACAATTGCTGCTGGCTGGCGCGGGTTTCGAACTCGGTTTCGAGCATCAGCTTGGCGCGCTGCGCCGCGATGATCTGCCTCTCGGCAAGCCGCACGTCGCTCTTCACCGCGTTGACCTTGAAGGTCAGCGCGAGCAGCAGCGCGAAACACACGGCCAGCACCAGCGCCCAGCCGATCTGGCGAATGCGCGAACCGCCNACCATCACGCGGCCTCCCNCGCGGGCANGGCGGTGCGCGTGGCGTGACGCAGCACCGAAGAGCGTGCGCGGGGATTGCGCTCGATCTCGGCCTCGCCCGGCTTGATTGCCTTGCTGACCTGCAAAAAGACCGGATCGTCCTGCGCCGCCAATGGGACGTGCCGCGAGGCGCTCGGGGTTGAGGATGCCTCGCGCAGGAAGCGCTTGACGATCCGGTCTTCGAGGCTGTGGAAGCTGACCACCGCAAGGCGGCCTCCTTCACACAACAAGCGTTCGGCGGCCGACAGTCCGTGCGACAGTTCGTCGAGCTCGCCGTTGATNTGAATGCGCACCGCCTGGAAGGTCCGGGTGGCCGGATCCTTCTTGTCGTGCGGCTTGTACCCCAGCGCNTTGCGCACGATGCGCGCGAGTTCGCCGGTCGTCTCCAGCGGACGCGCGGCCACTATGGCGCGGGCCACTCGGCGCGACTGGCGCTCTTCGCCGTAGAGGTAGAGCACATCGGCAATGGACTTTTCGTCGGCCGTGTTGAGGAAATCGGCCGCGCTCTCGCCATCCTGGCTCATCCGCATGTCGAGCGGGCCGTCGGATGAAAAGGCAAAGCCGCGATGCGCTTGGTCGAGCTGCATGGAGGAAACACCGATATCCATCACGACCCCGTCGATCCGAGCGACGCCGGCAGCCGTCATGACTTCCGCCATTTCCGAAAAGCGGTGCGGGTGCAGCACCAGCCGCGGCGGATCGACCTTCGTCTCGGGCCATGCCTCGCCCGCCGCGATCGCATCGGGATCGCGGTCGAAAGCATGAACCGTCGCGCCACGTTCGAGCAGCGCACGCGTATAACCGCCGGCGCCGAAGGTGGCGTCGATCACGACATCGCCGGGCTGCGGATCGAGCGCGGCGATCACTTCGTCCAGCAGGACGGGAATGTGCGGGGCACCGGTCATTTGCCCTTGGCCTTCGCGTCGGCAAGGAAGCTGGCGCAGGCCGCCTTCGCGCCCGCCCAATCGTCGCCCATCTGGGCCAGTTCCACGGGGTTCCACAGCGTGAAGAACCGTCCGCCGCCCTGGAAATAGAGCCCGTCTTCGATCTTGCCGAGGATGCGCAGGTGATCGGGCATGACAAAGCGGCCGCTGTCGTCGAAGGGCAGTTCCAGGAAACCGAACAGCTGGCTCGAGCGGGTATCGCGATCGAATTCACGGCCCAGGCGGACGGCAAGCTCTTCCTCGCGGTCGAGCTGCGCTTCCAGTTCGGGTTTGCGCGAAAGGCCGAAGCCGACGAGGCAATTCCAGCTGGCATGCTTGGAGAGGCACAGGACGCGACCGTCGCTGCTGTCCTTCACGGCCTTGCGGAAAAGGGGAGGAAGCACAAAGCGGCCCTTGTCGCCCGCGGGCGAATAAGCCTGACCGCTATACCCTCCGAATGACACTTTCCCCGAACCTCGATTGCGGTTTCGCTTACCTCCTCATCGGACAAAACTTTCCCGGCCCGCCCGAACGCATGGGCGAGACGCATCGCCTGCCGGCGAAACGCGCAGTGACAGTGGTGTCCGATGTGATTGCGGTTTATCGCGGGTGCAGCGGGGATGGAAGGGAAATTTGCGGGATTTTACGGGATAAGACGATAAGCACCTGTTTTATCGTGCTATTTTCGCCGACCCGAAGGCTNGAATTCGTTACCAAATCGCTAACGAACACGCTGTAAGCGCACGCATTTCCGGCGANAATGAGCATCATCCCCGTCTTTCCCCGCAGTTTTCCCGTGAAATCCCGCTCAATCGCGCGGCAGCGATTCCCGCGCGCCGAACCCGCTGAGCAGCGCCTGCAGCGCGTCCTTCCGCCGNTCGGGAACGGGTGCGCTGCCGTCCCAGTCGAGCAGCGCCGCATCGGCCAGCACCAATGCCGTGCCCTGCCCCACGGCGCAGCGNGCGACCANGCCCTNGTCATGCNTGNTGCATGTGCGCTCTTCCGCGCCGCTATCGTTGCGCACGAAGCGGCCATGCAGCCGCACGGGTACGGGCAGGCCAGCNACTGGCAACACCCGCTCCTCGCCCGGTTGNGTTTCGTCNAAAGTCAGCTCCAGCCCCCAATGGTCGAACAGCGGCGAGAGCAGCACCACGTCCTGCGGCCGGCGGCGATCGCCGATTGGGTATTCCGAATGGCGTGTCAGCATGGGATCGGCGAATATCAGCGCCTCCCCGCCAGCGGTCAGCCACTGGTCGAACGAGACGTTCTCCGACGGCGCCAGAGCGCGCGGCTGCGCCAGGATCACCCGGTCTATCCCTGCCAGTGCGTCGGGCTCGAGCGTGTCGAGCGGCACCAGATCGTAGCGCGATTCCAGTTCGACTCGCACCCAGTCCGGCTCCGCCCCGGAATCGATGAGCGCGGCGACATCGCCTTCGCCCCAATAGATCGGCAGTGTCGAGAACAGGCCGAGGCGCGGCTTGGCCGGNGCCGTCTCCTCCGCCGGNCCCGCCGAGCAGGCGGCAATCANCAGCGCCAGCGCTACCGACAGGCTAGTTCGCCGGCGGAAGCGCATCGCTGGGCATCGGGGGGTCGAGTGTCGGTGATGCGCTGGGCGTCGCCGAGGGCTGGGCGGGCAGGTCCGGCACGACACCGGCTTCGACCAGCGGGTCGTTGCGGGCCGGGGCGGAGGTCGGTTCGGTCGTCGACGCGGCCGCGGGTACGGTCGTCGCGTCGGTTTCGGCCGCGCGGTTCTGGATGACGCTGGCGAGGCCCACCAGCAGGATCATCATGACGATACCGGTCGTGCCGATCTGCAGGCGCTGCATCGACCGTTCACGCCGGGCATCCTTGCCCGGAACGTCGGGCAACTCGCCCATTGGCGGCTTGCGGCTCATGTCGAAGAATTGGTGCACGCCCCGAACCTAGGCACGCCCGGGCAACAGTCAATCGCCGCTTTGCAACCAATCGAACACCGGCAGGCCCTTCGCGGCCAGCCATTCGGCGCTGTAAAGCGTCGAGAGATAGCGGAAGCCGGTGTCGCACAGGATGGTGGCGACGCGCGGATTCTCGCGCCCTTCGGCCACCAATTGCTTGCCCAGCGCAATCGCGCCGGCGACATTGATGCCCGAGGACAGGCCAAGGCACAGACCTTCTTCGCGAAGCAGGCGAGCGACCCATGTGAGACCTTCCTCGTCCGAAATGCGGAACTGCGTATCGATCGGCGCACCTTCGAGATTGCCGGTGATGCGCCCCTGCCCGATGCCTTCGGCGACCGAAGACCCTTCGGCCTTCAGCTCGCCACTGGCGAAGTAGTTGTACAGCGCCGCGCCATGCGGGTCGGTCAGCGCGATGGTGACGGTTTCGTCCAGTTCCTTCAGCCCCATTCCGACACCCGCGATCGTGCCGCCGGTGCCCGCCGCGCAGGTAAAGCCGTCGATCCGGCCCTCGAGCTGGTCCCACAGTTCCCTGGCGGTGGTTTCGATATGGGCCTTGCGATTGGCGGTGTTGTCGAACTGGCCGGCCCAGACCGCGCCGTCGAGTTCTTCCGCCATGCGGCGCGAGACGTGCTGGAAATGGTTGGAGTCGGCATACTTGGTCGGCGGAACCGTGACCAGTTCCGCACCCAGCGCGCGGAGCGTGTCCATCTTTTCCTTCGACTGGTTGTCGGGCATCACGATAATCGTACGATAGCCCAACGCATTCGCCACCAGCGCGATGCCGATTCCGGTATTCCCTGCAGTCCCTTCGACCACCGTACCGCCGGGCTTGAGTTCGCCGCGCTCTTCCGCATCACGGATGATGTAGAGCGCCGCGCGGTCCTTCACGCTGGCGCCCGGATTGGCAAACTCACACTTGCCGAAGATGTCGCAGCCGGCTTCGGCGCTCGGTCCCTCGAGGCGGACCAGCGGCGTGTTGCCGATAAGATCGAGCGTATGCTCGCGTACGGGGATTGCAGTCATGAGACCCGAATTAGGCTTGCCGACCCGACGCTGCAAACAACATCAGTCTTCAGGCGCGATAGTAACCTTCAGCCCATCGAGTTCGGCGGTGAAGGGAATCTGGCACGACAGGCGCGAGGTCGGCTGGCGNTGATCGGTGGATTCGAGCAGATCGTCCTCGTCCTCGCTCATTTCGGGGAGCTTGTCGGTGAACGCCGGATCGATATGCACATGGCAGGTCGCGCAGGAACAGCACCCGCCGCACAGCGCCAGCAGCTCGTCGAAGCCATTGTCGCGGATCGCTTCCATCACGGTCAGGCCGTCGGCGACGTCGATCTCGCTGGTTTCGCCTTCGCGGGTGGTCACGGTCAGTTTCGGCATTGCGTGTTTCCTCGGTTGCAAAGGGCCACTGGTCGACCCTATGCGTCGCGCTGCTATTCAATCGCGACGGGGAAGGCAAGCGCACTCGCCATGGGGCTGACCAACGCACGATTGCGCGCTGACCTCGATCGGGTGGCGGCGGCCGACCCCGTGGTTGCCGGCGCGTTGGAGCGTTGCGGTTATCCCGAGGAACGCATGCGCCCCACCGGTTACCGCACGCTGCTGCGGACGATCGTCGGCCAGCAGGTCAGCGTCGCATCGGCGGATGCGGTGTGGGCCAAGCTCGAAGCAGAACTGGGCGAAGCCATACCCGCGCACGAATTGCTGGCGCGCGATTTCGATACGCTGCGGGCCTGCGGCCTGTCGCGGCAGAAACAGGGCTATGCGCGTAGCCTGTGCGAACTGGTGGCCAGCGGCGAACTGGACCTTGCCGACCTTCCGCGCGACGACGAGGAAGCCATCGCCGAACTCACCCGGATCAANGGGATCGGGCGCTGGTCGGCGGAAATCTACCTGCTTTTCGCCGAGGGGCGCGGCGACATCTGGCCGGCCGGCGACCTGGCCGTTCAGGAAGCGGTCGGACGCATGCTCGAACTGGCAGAGCGGCCGAGCGAAAAGGAAACCCGTACCATCGGCGAAGCTTGGCGGCCGCATCGCGGCGCAATGGCCATCTTCACCTGGCACGCATACACCAACGCCGCGCTCTAGCGCGCACCGAGGGAGACAGAGCATGGGCGATCGCAAGGCGATCTTCATTACCGGGGGCAGTTCGGGCATCGGACGCGCGGTCGCATTGCATTTCGCCGAACGCGGGTGGTTCGTCGGGCTCGGCGATATCGACAAGTCCGGCCTGCACGAGACGGCCGAATTGATCGGCAATGGCTTCGTCTATTCGCATGTCTTCGACGTGCGCGACCGCGCTGCCTGGGACGAGGCGCTCGAGGCCTTTTCGGTGGCGAGCGGCGGACGGATCGACGTGGTGTTCAACAATGCCGGCATCCCGCTGGGCGGATCGCTGATCGAGAACAGCGCCGAGGAAATCGAACGCTGTCTCGACATCAATCTGAAAGGCGTTCTGTTCGGCGCTCAGGCGGCCCATCCCCATCTGAAGAAAACCGCGCCGGGATCCTGCCTGCTCAACACCGCAAGCGCTGCCGGGATCTACGGCACGCCCGGCGCAAGCGTGTATTCGGCAACGAAATTCGGGGTGCGGGCGGTCACCGAAAGCCTCGACGGCGAATGGTCGGCCGATGGGATCAAGGTGGCTTCGCTAATGCCCAGCTTCATCGAAACGCCGCTGCTCGACCATACCCCGCACGCCGGCGCGAACGAGGGTATTCGTCAGCGCGTCACCGATGCCGGGCTCGAGATAACCCCCGTGGCGGACGTGGCCGNGGCGGCCTGGGAGGCCGTGCACGGCGACCGGCTGCACACGACGGTCGGAAAGACGGCGAAAACCATGGCCTTTGCCGCACGCTGGCTTCCCGGCAGGGTGCGCAAGCAGACGCGNTCATCGATCCGGCCNATGGGCAANTAATNCGCCGGGCGCANAGATCTGCGCCCGCGCCCCGAATATCAGGCAGACAGCGCGTCGATCTTGCGCGCCATCTTAACGTCGCGCAGCGAAAGACCGCCGGCGTCATGCGTGGTCAGGGTGATTTCCACCCGGTTGTAGACATTGAACCATTCGGGATGGTGATCGCGCTTTTCCGCGATCAACGCGACGCGCGTCATGAAGGCGAAGGCCGCGGAGAAATCGCCGAATTCGAACGTGCGCTCGATCGCGTTCCCGTCGCGGCACAGCGACCACTCGGGCAAGGCGCTGAGCCAGGTCTTGCGCTCTTCTTCGCTTAGCTGCTCGACGGTCATGGCGTGCGAATCTCCTCCGGCTTGTCGCTGGCGCGGCTTTTGCCTATCGCCCTCGCCCATGCAAGCTCGCCTCGTCGCAAAGGATATCGCCTGCCGTCGCGGCGAGCGGCTGCTGTTCCGGCGCCTCTCCTTCGCATGCGAAGCCGGGGAAGCTGTCCACGTGGTGGGTGCCAACGGTGTGGGAAAATCGAGCCTGATCCGTATCCTGGCAGGCCTTCTGCGTCCCTTCGCAGGAGCGGTCGAACGGACCGGCGCTGCGGGTCTGGTCGACGAACGCCTGGCACTCGACACCAATCTCGCGCTGGGCCAGGCACTTGCATTCTGGGAACGGATCGACGGATGCCGCGATCCGGGCCGCGCGCTCGAACTGTTGCAGCTCGAACCGCTGATGGATGTCCCGGTGCGCTATCTTTCGACCGGCCAGAAGAAACGTGCGGCGCTGGCACGGCTGCTCAATCGCGATTGCCCGATCTGGTTGCTCGACGAACCCCTCAACGGGCTCGACAGTCAGGCGCAGACGGCCTTCGAAACGCTTATCGCCCGGCATTGCGCGGCCGGCGGGATAGCCATTGCCGCGTCGCACCAGCCGATTGCTTTGCCTGCGCCCGCGATCATCGATCTCGCCGAGTATGCGGCATGATAGCGGCGCTGCTCAGACGCGACCTCGGATTGCTGTTGCCGGGCGGCCGCGGCGGCGGGGGCATCCTGCCGCTGCTGTTCTTCCTAGCCGTGGCGATGCTTTATCCCTTCGCGGTCGGCCCCGACGCCCAGCTGCTTGCACGGACCGGCGGCGGTGTCATCTGGGTCGCGGCGCTGCTGGCAGCAATCCTCCCGCTCGAACAGCTGGTGGCGGGCGATCTCGAAGCGGGGGTGTTCGACCAATTGCACTTGCGCGGGATCAGCGAGGAATGGGCTATGGCCTCGCGCCTGCTGGCGCACTGGCTGGCCTTCGCCCCGCTGCTGCTGCTGGCGACATTGCCCGCCGCCGCATTGCTCGGCTTGGACGCGGACACCACCCGGACCGTCCTGCTAGGCCTGCTCGCTGGTACGCCAGGGCTCGCCGCCGTGGGCCTCGCGGTGGCGGCGCTCACCGCCAGCCTGCGCGGCGGCGCGGCGCTTGCCGGGCTGATGGTGATCCCGCTGGCAGTGCCGATCCTGATTTTCGGGGCCGGCGCGCTCGGCCGTCCCGACCCTGCGGCGCTGTTGCTCACCGCGGCGATCAGCCTCGGCCTGTGCGCGGTTACGCCCTTCATCGCTGGCGCCGCGCTGCGCGCAGCGCGCGAGGCCTAATACGGCGGCTTGTGCAGGCCCTTGGGGCTCTCGGTAAAGATTTCGACCCCGTCTTCGGTGATCCCGATCGAGTGTTCGAACTGCGCCGAAAGCGACTTGTCGCGCGTGACCGCCGTCCAGCCATCGCGCAGGATCTTGGCATGCGGGCGGCCGCCATTGATCATCGGTTCGACGGTGAAGAACATGCCCGGCTTCATTTCCGGACCGGTTCCGGCACGCGCCGCGTGGATCACCTCGGGCGCGTCGTGGAACAGCCGGCCGAGGCCGTGTCCGCAGAATTCCTGCACCACGCCGTAGCGATACTGGCGGGCATGCGCCTCGATCGCCGCGCCGATATCGCCCAGCCGCGCGCCGGGCCGTCCTGCCGCTTCGATGCCGAGCATCAGGCATTCATAGGTTACATCGACCAGCCGCCGCGCCTTGATCGACGGTTCACCGGCAAAGAACATGCGGCTGGTATCGCCGTGCCAGCCGTCGAGCAGCGGGGTCACGTCGATATTGACGATGTCGCCTTCCTTCAGCGCCTTGTCCGAGGGAATGCCGTGGCAGATAACATGGTTGATCGAGGTGCAGCAGCTGTGCGTATAGCCGCGATAGCCCATGGTTGCCGGGACTGCGCCCGCATCGAGCATCATGGTGCGCGCCTTGTCGTCGATCGCACCGGTGGTAACACCCGGCTGGACGAAGTCGGTCAGCTCGTCGAGGATTTCCGCGGCCAGCCGCCCGGCCTTGCGCATACCTTCGAAGCCAGCTTCGCCGTGCAACTTGATCGTGCCGTCGCGATAGACGGTCTCATCCGCCTCGATTACCTGATATTCGGTCATGTGGCCCACATAGGCGGTTGTGGCCGGAATTGCGAGAGGACTAGCGCTTTACGCTGAAGGCGTCGGCGTAATCCGGCTTGACCGCGTCGAGCACCGAGGCGGTGACGGGGAAATCGAGCTCGTAATCGCCTTCGGCATACGGGCCCGCGACATAGGGACCGAAATAGACACTCAACCGGTCGAACGTCTTGCCGTTGGACGATCCCAGCAACACGCTGGCTTCGTCCAGCCCCGGGCAATCGTCGAACGTGTCGCCGCTGCCGGGTTCGACAGGGCTGCCGCGGCGTTTCGCCCGCTCGGCGTTGAGCGTATCGCACAACCGCTGGCCGAGACCCTGCTCCAGCGCAACGGGGGAATTGAACAGCGCAATGCCTTTCATCGCCTGCTTCGCTTCGCGGTCCCACACCAGCGAACGCAGACCGTACATGCCATGGGCGCCGCCCGAATAGGTGGCCAGATGGCCCGACAGGCTGAGATAGCGCTGCAGGTCGGCGACCACTTTCCATTCTTCGGACAGGCTGTGCTGGCGCGGCGTCCAGTCGCCCTCGCCTGCCGCCTCCCAATCCTCGTCGGCGCGCGCGGCGACTTCGGCCTTCATGCCCTGTGCCCTGTCCCCGAGCACCTCGACCAGTCCTGCCTCGGCAGCAACCGCGGCCGGCCAGGAATATTCGAAAACATAACGCTCGGTTTCCTCTTCCTCCGCGTAATCCTCGGCTGGCACTGCAGCGCCGCCCGCACCCTCGGCGGCAGCCCCGCTTTCGTCCTGGCTCGCCGCGCCCTGTCCGGAATCGTCGGCGGTCCCGGAACAGGCCGCACTCGACAGCGCGAACGAAATCAGGAACAGGGGCGCACGCATCGCGGTTTCCTTATGCGAAGAACGAATTGATCTGGGGCACCAACAATATGGCCGACAAGCAACCGCTAATCCAGCCCGACCGGGGCCAGGACGCTATTTCCATCCACCTCGTCAATCGCGATGGTTTCCCCGAATGGAAGAAGTCCCTGTCCGCCAGCCAGCGCGCAGCGCTGGATGCGCAGAAATTCGACGGTGGCGGCTATCAGGTCGGCATCGTCCCCGATGGCGATGGCTGGTTCGCAGTNGGCGGCGTNGCCAATCCGGACGAGTTGTCGAGCTGGTGCATGGCGAAACTGGCCGAAAGCCTTCCNGAAGGAACCTATCGCCGTGCCGGGGGCGAACCCGGCCCAGCGCTGCATGGCTGGCAGACCGGCCAATATGTGTTCGATCGCTACAAGAAACCCGAACGCCCCNTCGGTCCGCGGGTGCTGCTTACCAAGGACGTCAAGGCCATCGACNGCGCGCTGGCCGAGGCNCAGGCGGTGTGCCTGATCCGCGATCTGGTCAACACGCCCGCCGAGGACATGGGCCCGGCCGCGCTCGAAGAGCAATGCGAAGCGCTGGCCAAGACCCATGCGGCCAGGCTGGAGGTAACCAGGGGCGATACGCTGGAACAGGAATATCCCATGGTGCATGCGGTGGGCCGCGCCGCCGCGCGCCATCATGCGCCGCGGATCATGCACCTGACCTGGGGCAAGGAAAGCAACCCCGTTCTCGCGATCGTCGGCAAGGGTGTATGCTTCGACAGCGGCGGGCTCGACGTCAAAAGCAGCAGCGGCATGCTGTTGATGAAGAAGGACATGGGCGGCGCCGCACATGCGATCGCGCTGGCCGGACTGGTGATGGCCGCACATCTGCCCGTGCGTCTGCACCTGCTGGTACCTGCGGTGGAAAACGCGATCAGTTCGAACAGCTTCCGGCCCGGCGACGTGCTGCAAACCCGCAAGGGACTGACTGTCGAAATCGGCAACACCGATGCCGAAGGCCGGCTGATCCTCGGCGACGCCTTGCAGCGGGCCAGCGAAGAGAACCCCGAGCTGATCCTCGATTTCGCCACGCTGACCGGCGCAGCCCGGGTCGCGCTCGGCCCCGAATACCCGGCGCTGATGACGCGCCGCGACGAAACCGCCGCGGCGCTGATCGCTGCCGGCAAGGCGCATGACGACGAACCCTGGCGCCTGCCCTTGCCCGATGTCTATCGCGAATGGCTCGCCTCGGACATTGCCGACACCAACAACGCGCATGGCAATGCCTTTGCGGGTGCCAGCGTGGCGGGGCTGTTCCTCGACAAGTTCGTCGGCGAAGGGATCGACTGGGCGCATTTCGACACATTCGCCTGGCGCCCGCAGGCTAAACCGGGCCGGCCCAAGGGCGGCGAAGCCTACGGATTGCGCGCCGCGTGGCACATGCTGCAGGCCCGTTTCGGGGGAGGCTGAAGGCCGCCCGCTTGCGGGAAAGCGCGGGCGCGGCTAAGCGCCCGCAACGTTCACAACCGGAATTAGCACACAGCGTGACTGCCCCAGACCGTTATTCCCTTCCCGAAGGCGTCGTCGGATTGAACGGCCCGGTCGACAAGCCTGCGCCGGGCACGCTGCCCCTGCGCGGCGATCTGGCGCATATCGCGCTGGCGCAGTCCTATCTCGCTGCACACTATGTCATCCCGCAGCCGCGCACTGTCGGGGCGGCGCCCGCGACGCTCAAGCTGAACATGCGCGACGATGCCGAAGACGGCACGACCCTGCCCGCCGGACAGGAAATAGAATTGCTCGACTGCGCAGGCGACTGGGCGTGGATCACCTGCGGCCCCGAAGGCCCCAGCGGCTATGTCCGGCTCGGGCAGCTCGCACCGGTCATCGATGCATAAGGTTTTCATCGACGGGGCAGCCGGAACAACCGGGCTCGAAATCGCCGAACGGCTTGCCGGCCGGTCCGAATTCGAACTGCTGGCGCTCGACGATGCCAAGCGCAAGGATAGCGCGGCGCGGCGCGAGGCGCTCAACGAGGCCGATATCGCGATCCTCTGCCTGCCCGACGACGCCGCCCGCGAGGCAGTCGAGCTGATCGACAGTACCAGCGCCACGCGGGTTATCGACGCCTCCAGCGCGCACCGCACTGCGGAAGGCTGGTGCTACGGCCTGCCCGAGCTGGTCGGACGCGAACGCGTTTCCGAGGCGCGCCGGGTGAGCAACCCGGGCTGCTATCCCACCGGCTTCCTCGCCTTGGTAGCGCCATTGGTACGCGAAGGGCTGCTGCCCGCCGACTGGCCCTATACCGTCAATGCGGTGAGCGGGTATTCGGGAGGTGGAAAAGCCCTGATCGAGCGTTTCGAAGCCGCCGGGGCACCCGCCTTCATGGCTTACGGCTATGGCATGGCGCACAAGCACCTGCCCGAAATGAAAGCCCACGCGGGACTTGCGCATCCGGTGCTGTTCGCACCGTCGGTCGCGTCGACCTATCGCGGCATGATCGTGGAAGTCCCGCTGCATCTCGGAGCGATGGCCGACAATCCGCACGCCGACAGCCTGCGTGACTCGCTCAGTCGGTTTTACGAAAGCTCGGCCGTCGTTACGGTCCGCGACAAGGCACCGGTCGCGGAACTCCTGCTCGGCAATGATGCACCCGCGTCGGACGCGCTCGAACTGTTCGTGTTCGGCAATGATGACGGATCGCACGCGCGGCTCGTCGCCCGGCTCGACAACCTCGGTAAAGGCGCCAGCGGCGCCGCCGTGCAAAATCTCAACCTGATGTGCGGCCTGCCCGAAACGGCAGGGCTGCGCCTGACACTTGCCTAAAAAACAGGCACCGCCTGTCTGTGCTTCGGGCACCGACAGCCACTTCCACCGCCCCGATTCACGCAAATACGCGTTGCGCACGTTTGGCACGGTTCTTGGAACACGTGCGGACGCGGCGCGTAAACCTCGTGAGCTACGGGCCAAAGAATTCTCGGGGGACACCACCAGGTGAAAAAGATCGAAGCGATCATCAAGCCGTTCAAGCTGGACGAGGTGAAGGAGGCGCTGCACGAAATCGGCGTCTCCGGCATCACCGTGACCGAAGCGAAGGGCTTCGGCCGGCAGAAGGGCCACACCGAACTCTACCGCGGGGCGGAATATGTCGTCGACTTCCTGCCCAAGGTAAAACTCGAAGTCGTGGTGCCCGCCGGCATCGCCGACCGCACGGTCGAAGCCATCGCCGCCGCTGCCCAGACGGGCCGGATCGGCGACGGCAAGATCTTCATCTCGTCGATCGAGGGTGCCTTGCGCATCCGCACCGGCGAGAAAGACGACGACGCGATCTGAAAAAACGGGGGCGCCAGTCCCGCATCAACCCAATCCTGTTCAATCGGAGGCAATACCAATGGCAAGTGCAAGCGACGTCCTGAAACAGATCAAGGACGAAGGCATCGAATGGGTCGATCTGCGCTTCACCGACCCCAAGGGCAAATGGCAGCACCTGACCATGGTCGCGGGCGTTCTGGGCGAAGACGAGCTCGAAGACGGTCTGATGTTCGACGGTTCGTCGATCGCCGGCTGGAAGGTCATCAACGAAAGTGACATGATCCTGAAGCCCGACCTCGATCGCGTCTATACCGACCCCTTCAGCGCCGAACCGATGATGATCGTCTTCTGCGACATCGTCGAACCCTCGACCGGCGAGCTATACGCACGCGACCCGCGGTCCACCGCCAAGCGCGCCGAAGCCTTCGTCAAGAGCACCGGCCTGGGCGACACGATCTACGTCGGCATGGAAGCCGAATTCTTCATGTTCGACGATGTCCGGTTCGAGGATGGCTATGCCGGTTCGGGCTATGCCATCGACGACATCGAGCTGCCGACCAACACCGGCAAGGAATATGAGAGCGGCAATCTGGCGCACCGTCCGCGCGCCAAGGGCGGGTATTTCCCCGTGGCCCCAGTCGACAGCGCAGTCGATATCCGCGGCGAAATGGTCTCGACCATGATCGAGATGGGCCTGCCCTGCGACAAGCATCACCACGAAGTCGCCGCCGCTCAGCACGAGCTGGGCGTGACCTTCGGAACGCTCGTCGAAACCGCCGACAATTTGCAAATCTACAAGTATGTCGTGCAGCAGGTCGCCCATATTTACGGCAAGACCGCGACCTTCATGCCCAAACCGATCAAGGACGACAACGGGTCCGGCATGCACACGCACATGTCGATCTGGGACGGCGGCAAGCCGACCTTCGCGGGCAACCAGTATGGTGGCCTCAGCGAAAACTGCCTGTACTACATCGGCGGTGTCATCAAGCACGCCAAGGCGCTGAACGCCTTCACCAACCCGACCACCAACAGCTACAAGCGACTGGTACCGGGCTTCGAGGCGCCCGTCCTGCTCGCCTATTCGGCGCGCAACCGTTCGGCCGCCTGCCGCATCCCCTATGGTGCGGGCGACAAGGCCAAGCGCGTGGAATTCCGCTTCCCCGATGCGATGGCTAACCCTTACCTGGCCTATTCGGCACTGCTCATGGCCGGGCTCGACGGGATCCAGAACAAGATCCATCCGGGCGAAGCCATGGACAAGAACCTCTACGATCTGCCGCCCGCCGAACTGGCGGACGTGCCCACGGTCTGCGGCAGCCTGCGCGAAGCGCTCGAAGCGCTCGAGGCGGACCATGAATTCCTGCTCAAGGGCGATGTCTTCACCAAGGACCAGATCGACGCGTACTGCGAATTGAAGTGGGACGAAGTCCTGCGCGTGGAAACAACGCCCTGCCCCGCAGAATTCGACATGTACTACAGCGCCTGACGCCTAATCTGCGTGAGATAGCAACTGGATAGAAGAAGGGCGGCCGGAGCGATCCGGCCGCCCTTTTTTCATGAGCAATCAAAAGGTGGGTCCTTCGCGCAACACAGGCATACAAAATGGTTCAACCGAGGACGTTGCCGGTCTTTCCTTTTCGTCCAACTGGGGTCAAACGTAACCATATGCGCGACTTGGGGCGCGCCACTATGCGAAATATTCCTGGAGGGACCTTCGTCATGAAATCCACGTTCAATCGTAACGGCAGCCGCCTGTTGGCCGGCGCCGCCACCATTGCCTTGTCGACCGTCGCGCTGAGCACCCCCGCTCACGCCATCGTACCGAACGACAACTATACTCCCGACGACATCGTCGATACCGACGAGGAGTTCAGCGGCGTCGGCATGTTCTTCCGCAACGACGGCTTCGTNTGCACCGGNACGCTTATCAATCCGCGTACCGTGCTGTTNGCTGCTCACTGCGTGAACGATCGTCCGGAAACCGATTACGACACGACGGTTCGCTCGGCTTTCTCCTTCAATGTCGATGCCCTCCCTGGCTTCCGCGACTGGATTGGCAATGGCTTCGCCAGCAATCCCGACCTCGCTGTCTTCGACGTCAATCGCATCTACTACGATGCGCGGTCGCTGCAGCGCCCCGAAGCAGTCGGCTTCCTCGAGGCTGATATTGCCGTCGCCAGCCTGTCCGATCCAGCCGCGAACCTGCCGACCTGGTCGCTGCTGTTCTCGCCGCTGCCGACGCCCGAGGCAATCGACGATGCGGACGGGACCGGGTATCACGTGAACATCACCGGCTACGGCGCGACCGGCTCGGGTTCCACCGGTTCGAACCTGGGGATCGATTGGCGACGCAAGTCGGCCGAGAACATGATCGGTGCGCTCACCTCATTCGATTCACGCAACACGTTCCTGTTTGGCGGCCCTTCCAACCTGCCGCAGAACCTCTATCGTCTCGATTTCGACGATCCGAACAAGACCAATCCGTTCGATTTCAACCTTTACAAGGATGAAGCGCGCGAGCGCGAAGGCACCACCGCTGGCGGCGATTCGGGTGGTCCGCTGATTCTCGACGCGGCCAACAATACGCTGAGCGACGAAGACCTCGTCATCGGTGTTCTTTCCGGTGGTTCGCGTTTCTTCGGACCGCAGGTCTTCTCCAGCTATGGCACCGAGAGCTTTTACCAGCCGCTGTATCTGTTTTGGGATTACATCGTTGCCACCAATCCCTACCGCTACGTCACGGCGAAGGATGGCGACGGCAACTGGGAAGACGCCTCGCACTGGGAAACCACGCTGGATCCCGTCTATCGCGTCATCAACGAAGATGGCGAGGTCGTTAACGGCCTGCCTACCTCGCCTGGGGCTGGCATCACCGGCGACTCGCCCGAGTGGGGCGAAGTCTGCTTCGACCCGCAAGGCGACGGTCCGGGTGAAGGCTGCCAGGATCTGGCGACCGGTGAAGATACGCCCCCGGTCCGCAACTCCGATGGTTCCATCTCGTCGGGCATCGGCCAAGCCGATGCCGACATGCTCGATGCACTCGGTGGTGGTGGCGCAAAGGGTGCCAATCCCGACGCCGTCGATGCTTCGGCGGTCGGCCGCGGCGGCCTGATCAATGCCAACGAGGCGCAGAACCAGGGCCCCGAGTTCGCCGAAAACGCCCCCCACGCGAGCGACGGCGGCACGCCCGAATTCTCGGACGCCGCGCTTCCCGACCCGACGCTGGACAACGGCCTGCCAGGTGCGACCGGCTTCGTACCCGACAACATCGATCCGGTGGTCAGCAGCGACGCCGACGTCAATGTCGACCCGCGCTATTTCGATGTGACGCTGGCTAATGCCGGCACGACCACGCTGAGCAGCGATGTGACGATCGACCGTCTGACGGTCCGCAGTTCTGCCGGCCTGAACATCACCGCGGACGGCAGCCTGACTGCACTGATCGACATCAGCCAGTTTGGCGGCACCATCACTGTCGATGGCGCACTGAACTCGGTCGGTGACTACACCATCTTCGGCGGCGCCCTGCAGGGCGGCGGAACGGTTACCGCGCCGTTCGTCACCAACGTCATGGGAGCCATCTCGCCCGGCACGGTCGGCGGGATCGATACGCTGACCATCGATGGTTCGGCCGTACTTTCGTCGGGCTCGACCCTGATGATCGATGTTGGGCCGGACAACACGTCCGACCTGCTTGCAATCACCGGCGAAGCGTCGCTTGGCGGCGCCGTGGCCGTGGGTGCAGGTGTCCTGGAACCGGGTGTCGGCCTGGGGCAGGAGTTCACCATCCTGACCGCCGATGGCGGCCTGAGCGGCACCTTCAACGCCGGTGATCTTTCCGCGATCCTGTACCAGAACTTCACCTACACCGACACTGCGGTGCTGATGGAAATCCTGGCTCGCAGCTATGGGTCGGTGGTCGATCGGAACGATGCCGTCCAGCGCGGCTATGCGCAGCTGCTCGATCAGAACCGCGGCAATGCGGCTCTGGCAGCGCTGTACAACGTGCTCGATTTCGCCGACCAGTCGGCGATCCAGAGCGCCTTCGAAAGCTGGGCACCGACGACTGAGACGGCCGCGCTGCAAATGGTCGCGCAGTCCTACAACCAGGTCCAGTCGTTCAACGCTTCTCGGCTGCGGGAATCGACGCTGGCGAGTTCGGGCGGCACCATCGCGACGCTGGGCAACCCGATCCGTACGGCCGGGCTCAGCGTCTCGCGGGGAAGTCAGCCGATCTCGGCAGTGGCCATGGGTCTCGACCAGGCCGACGAACCGACGCGTGTGCGTGAAAGCGGGCTTCGCGAAGATGTCGCCATCTATCTCGCGGGTGGCCTGATGCAGGGCAGCGGCGCGGCCATGCCCGGAACCGGGGGTGACACCGACGTCGATGGCTATTTCTTCGGCGGCGGTATCGAGTACTTCCCCGGCGAGAACTCGATGATCGGCATCTCGGCGCAGTATTCCGATCTCGATTCCGAAGTTTCGCTCGGTAATGAGACCGAGTCGACGACCCTCGCCCTGTCGCTCTACGGCAGCGTGAAGACCGTCGACGGCTTCGTGGTCGATGGCCAGCTGACGGTTACCGATGTCGATCTGGACACGACGCGCACCATCGCCTTCGGCGGCGGTACGCAGACGCTTACCAGCGACAGCGGCGATGGCGGCCTCGGCGCAGCGCTGGGGATTTCCTACGACATCGAGGGCGCGTTCGGCACGATCTCGCCCGGTATCGAAGTGCGCTATGTCGACCATTCGCTCGACGTGATCGAGGAAACCGGCGGCCCGCTTGCACTGCGCATCGACCGCGAGGATTTCGAAAGCCTTCAGGGCCGGATCGGTTTCGACTATCAGAAGGTCACCACCGGTCTCCAGCTCGATGCCAATGTCGACTTCGTGCATGAATACGAAGACGGACCGTTCGCCGTTTCGGCACAGTTCGCCAACGGCACCGGCCCCGGTGTGCTTTTCCCGGTCAGCAGCCAGGACAAGTTCTGGGCCGAAGCGGGCATTTCCGCCAAGTTCAACAGCGGTCCCGCGCAGTTCGGTATCGGTGTGGACACGACGATNGCCCGCGACAATGCCAACGCGCAGACCTATCGCGCTTCGGCAACGTTCAAGTTCTGAGCCAATNCGTACCGGACCTTCGGGTTCGGCAAGAAAGGGCCGTCCGGGCAACCGGGCGGCCTTTTCGATGCGCGAAAGCATTTTCCTACTCTGCCGGTTGGTGCCTAGCAAAGCGGCCTCATTTCCCCGGGAGGCCACACTATGAACCGCAAACCGCTCTTCGATACGATCCGCANAATTCTGGGCCGNGGGTTCCGCCAGTCCGAGGTCGANCGGCTTGACGCGGCAATCGACGCTGTCAGCGCCGCAACCTCACNCTNGGGTGAATTGTTCCAAGGGCGCGGCGTCAGCGAGCGCGGGCTGCGGCTGATCCGCGATTTCGAAGGCTGCGCGCGAATCCGGCAGGATGGCCTGGTCGANGCCTATCCCGACCCGGGCACCGGAGCCGATCCATGGACGATTGGCTGGGGCGCTACCGGGCCNGGCATNGGTCCCGGAACGGTCTGGACGCAGGAGCAATGCGACAACCGGCTGGAGNAGGATGTCGCCCGTCACGCGCGCGATGTCGCNACCGCGCTGGGCNATGCGCAAACGACGCAGGCGCAATTCGATGCCCTCGTCAGCTTTCATTACAACACGGGCGCGATTGCCCGTTCGACTTTGCTGCGCCTTCACGAGGCAGGGAAATATGGTGAAGCCGCTGCCGAATTTGCGCGGTGGAACCGCGCCGGCGGCCGCATCCTCAAGGGTCTGGTCCGCCGCCGCAAGGCCGAGGCTGCGCTCTACCGCTCGCAGTGAACGCCGCAGAACTCCTCCCATTCCACTCGTCGAACGGCATGGAACCGTAGGGCCCGCGCCGCCGTTGCAGGGACGAAGGAGTATTCTTAATGCGTAGGGTGGTCGCAGCCGCGGCAGTCATGGCGCTCGTATCGATCGGCGCACGCGCCGCACCGGCTACGAATGCCGCAAATGGATCCAAAATGGCCGCTTTTGCCGGCGAAGCGGTATCCGGGGCGGAATGCTTGTCCGGATCTGCGGTGGGCAATGCTGCGTGCCTGCAAACCGATCGCACCGCCCGGATGGAACAGTGGCTCGACGGCTATCGCACAAGGGCAGGCCTTCTCGGCGGCGCCCTTGCCCTAGGCAAGACCTGGCCCGAACGGATCGAGAGTGTGGCCGCTCCGGCCTATTATGTCGACTATTTCGATCTCGGTTCCGCAGCGTCCTATCGCTTTGCCGAAAATGTTCTCTACCGGGTAGATCCGGAAGACGCTTCGATCACCGGAGTGGCCGCGCTGCTGACAGGTGACGAATTCGTCATCGGGCAGGAAATGCCCGCTGGCTACGACGTCTACAACGTCCCCTATTCCTATCGCACGCGTTACCAGGATACGCCCACGGTCTGGTACCGCTATGTCGATGGCTATGTGTACCGGGTCGATCCGCGGACCCGGCGGGTCACCGCAGCGATCGAACTCTTGGTATGACACCCCCCTCGTCCCTCGCCCGGCGCGCAGGGCATGCCGTGCTGCCGTTGTTTGCGTTGGCGCTGCTATCCTCCTGCGGCAGCGAACCTCAGCCCGACGACGACAATCCCGTCCTTACCGAGGATGCCGGAGCGCTTACGGTCGCTGCCGCACTTGGCTCCGACCCGGATCTCAGCGCAGCGCAGGACGCCATCGAGAAATCGCAGCTCACTACCGTGCTCGACGGCCCGGCCAGCTACACGCTTCTCGCCCCGACCAACGCAGCGTTCGCAGCGGTGAACGATCGCGCCATGCCATTGCTCGAACCGGAGCACCGTCCCGTCCTGATCGCGATCCTGCGCAACCACCTTCTGCCGGGGCACCTCACACCCGAAGCCATCGACGCAGCGATCGACCGCGAAGGCGGGCCCGTCGCGATGACGACGCTCGGCCGAACGCTGGTCTATTTTTCAAGATCGGAAGGGAAGCTGTATTTTTCGCTAGGCGACACCCGCGCCGCGCTGGTCGATAGCGCCACCGCGGTGAACAACGGGGTCGTCATTCCGATCGACACGATCCTGGCACCCGATCCGCGCAACGCCGCGGATCAATAGTCNCGGCTGATTTCAGCCACCAGGCTTTCGCGTCCGACAGTGGACACCGCAGCAAGCAGAGACAGCCAGCTGGTCACCCGGAATTCCAGCTCGGTCGCGCTGTATCCGCGGCCATCGGTGATGATTTCGGCATAGAAGCGCCGTCCGAAATTCTTACCCAGCGCCACGCCCGTGCCNCGCCCCAGCGCTGGATCCGCGCTGACGATCCGCAGCCGGTCGAGGCCGATCGCGCTGCGTAGCTGGTTGATCGGGTCGAGCCCGCCACCGCCGCGCAGGCTGGCAACCGCAGCGCCAAGCTGCAACGCGTCGGTGGCCGACAGGCTGGTGACCGACCCGCCGAACAGCAGTCGGGCCAGCAGTTCTTCCTCGGGCAGCGAGGGATTCGAGTTGAAGGCGATTTCCGGCTGGGTCGCGCTGCCCTGTACCGTCGCTTCGACAGTCAGTCCGTCGCGCTCGGTTTCGGCCCGGATGTCGAGCCGCGGGTCGACCGGAAGATTTGCGTCGAATTCGATTTCGCCGCGTGTGAGTTCGAACCGCGTTCCGGCGAAGGTGTAATCGCCGCGCACGACTTCGGCGCTGCCGCCGATCCGCGGGTCATCGGTGGTTCCGCGCAGGATGACATCGGCGGACCATTCGCTGTCGAGGCCCATCCCGTCGACATCGATGCGGCTGGTTGCCCGTGCGTCGATCAGATAGCGCCAGGGGCGCGACGGGGCTGCCTGCGGGGCACGGTTGGCAGGGGCATTGATTTCGCGCGTGGCGATTTGCGGAATCCGCAGATCATCCGATGCAGTTCCCAGCGTCCAGCTGGCGCGGTTGACGCGTACGCGGCCCGCTATGGTGCCGCCCAGGCCGTTGGATACGATGCGCAAGGGTCCGGTGACCGTGGCACTCAAGCCGCCCGTATCAAGCAATTGGGCATTATCGGCTGCGATGCGCAGATCGATCGTCGGGCCGCGAATCTCGAGTATGCGGCCTTCCACCGCCTCGCCGAGGGTCCGCAGGTCGACGATCCCGCTTCCCGTCACGCTTCCGCCATTGACCGGGGTGCCGGCAAACCGCGTCAGTTGCAGCCGCGAACCGCGGAACTGTCCGCGCAGCGCAATATCGCGGATATTGGTACCCGACAGAGAACTGCGCAGCTGGAGCGCTTCGCCCGAGATCGAGCCGCGCACGGTCGGGTCGCGCAGGCTTCCGCTGGCATCGGCGGCGATCGCGATCGGACCGGTGATATCGAACGTATCGAGCGCGGCCAGCCGCCACAGGCTTTCTGCCGCCCCGCGGTAGCGCAATTGCGCGAACAGGCTGCCTTCGCGCAGCCGGTCGAGCAGCATGCCNTGAGCGGGCAAACCCGTGATCCGGGCCTGGATCCGGCCACGCTGGATATCCGCATTCGCTAGCTGGGCCCGCGCGGCAAGTTCGGTATCGGTCAGCTGCGCTACCAGTGCGACATCGACGGGCCGCGAGGTCAGCACCAGGCCCGAGCGGGTCAATTGCTCGATCTTCACCTTGGCTTCGCCCGATGGCAGGCCATTGGCACCGGCGCGGTAATCGACCGTACCCGAAACCGTCCCGCCCAGCCCCGTATCGGGGCGCACCACATCGATCAGCGACAATGGCATGCGCGCCAGCTTGAAATCGAAATCGAGATTGCCGCCGCCGAAGCTGCCGGCAGCGACCATCGCGCCGTCGCCATAGGACAGCTGCGTCGGTGCAAGTTGCCAGCCGCCATTGTCGAGGCTGGTCAGCACGGCGCGGCGCGGCATCGATATCGACCGCCCGGCGAATTCCCCCTGCGCTGCGACTGCGATCCGTTCGGGGCGGATCGCCGCGTTGAGGTCGAGTACGAAGCGCCCGCTTCTCCGCCCGGAAAGCGAGGCATCGACCCGTCCCACCCCATTGTCCAGTTCGCCCTCGGCGGCCAGGCGCCCGATAAACAGGGTGCCATAGGACAGGCCTGCCGCCGTGGCCGAACCGGTGAAAGTGGTCCGTCCCTCGGCCAGCAATCCGCTTGCTTCGACATCCGCGTGCGCGACACGCAGGACGGTGTCCCCGCCGAACCGGGCGTTGCGTGCCTGCAGATCGACATCGACGCCCTGCCCCGCGCCGCGCGGCGCGAGCGCTACTGTGCCATCGAGGCCGCCGCCTGCCAGAGCGATCGTGCCATNGACGCCGCCATCGACCAGGGTCAGCGCGCCGGTCAACTGCGTATCCGACAGCTGCATGGTTTCGATGGATANCCGCGTAGGGCCGGCTTCCGGGGCGACCAGTGCCAACTGGCCGGCGAAGGGCCCCAGCACCGATTCGCCATCGGTGTCGATCGCAAACCCATCCTCGGTTGGCGCTATCGCGAGGCGAACATTCTCGAGCCCCGTCACCGGCTGGGCGAACACCAGCGCGGCGCTGGGCCCGGCATCGGTGACGCTCGCCTCGACCGTGAAGGGACCGTAATCGACATGCCTGCCGCTGCCCGCGACCTGCGTGGTGCCCGCGCGGATGCTNCCATCGACCGAGAGAGCGAGCTTGTTCGAGTTGACGCGCAGGCGATTGAAATCGAGCGGTGCNTTTCCNCCCACCGCAACTCCGCCGCGTACACGGATCGGCGTGCCGGCAAGATTGGCCAGGGTGGCGTTGGTGACCGGTGCGATACGCGCGTCGAGCTCGGCCGAAAGGCGCCAGGGGGCCCCCGGGGCAAGCGCGAAATCGATCACGGCCGTGCCGCCCGCGGTGCCGATATCGTCCAGCGCCAGGCCCTGCGCGCGCACCGGCCCGCGGATCCGGTAGCTTCCACNGGCGAGATCGCCGCGCAGCGCGAGGTTGGCTGCCGCGCTGGGGAAAGACAGNCGCAAATCGTCCGCCANCAATGTCGANCCCGTCAGGACCAANGTGCCGCGGCCGGTGCCGTCGACAAGTCTTGGATCGACCANCGNATTGCCGCTGGCAATCCGGNCGACCGTCAGNTCCAGCGGCAGGGTCCAGCGCGTGCCNTCATAGCGCGCGGTGCCTTGCTGCTTCAGGNGNGTGAGCACGGTTCCGCCGATGTNCAGTTCGCCNACGCGCGCCTCGTGNGCAATGGCGAGATCGTCGAACGATCCGTCGAGCGTGGCGGTCAGCCGCGTATCGCGCAGCGCAATACCGTCGCCCAGCACCGCCGGATCGCGCACCCGCACCACCATCTCGAGGTCGTCCGCCCGATTGTCGGCCAGATCGACCAGCCCTTCGGCGGAAAGGCTGACTTTGCGGCCAGCCACTATGGCCGTCCCTTCGAACACCCGGTTGTCGATGGCGATATCGCCCTTGAGCGCCACCTTGTCGCCAAGTGCTTCGGCTGGCAGGCCGGTCAGGAATACGGTAGGGTCGACCGTTCCCAACAAGCCGAACCGGCCAGCGCGGTTGGTCAGTTGCAGGGCGGCGACCCGTTCGTCTTCGCTGCGGACGAGCAATGCGCCGTCCCACTGCGTCCAGGTGCCATCGCCGCGCACGCGCATGTCGAGCGGAGCATCGAGTCCGGCGAGCGCGGCAATCGGCCCGTCCGCCGCGGCGGAGGCATCCAGCGCAAGATCGAAATCGTCGCCATCGGGTTCGGCGTCGACCAACAGCGCCACCCGGTCACGCGCGCCCAGACGCCCGTCAAGATCGAGCAACAGCCTGCGGTCATCGACCTGAGCGCTCCCGGNGATGTTGACCCGCTGCGCGTTTTCTCCGGCGATGCCGCCNGCCAGCGTGAGATCGTCGATCACCAGTTCCTCGACCGAAATGTCGAAGCCCGGTAATATCGGCCCCTCCTCCTCGCTCGGCAGAAACTCGGGCAGGCGCGACAATTGTCCCCTGCGCGCCGCGAAGCTGTCGATCTCGAGCCGGTTGGACAGCCATGCACCCGGGTTCCAGTCCACTTCCGCGCGGGGAATCGTCAGGAACACGCCCTGCGGATCGGAGACACGCACATCGTGCAACACTGCCGCGCCGTAGAGATTGCCCTCGATCCGGCCGATCTGGATNTTGAGCCCGTTGGGGAAGGTGCGTTCGGCAATCCGGTTGGCGAGGAAACGTTCGCCGAGCGGTGTGTTCAACAGCGCCAGCGCGCCGACCACCAGCAGCACGAGGCCCGCGGCCAGGCCCAGCAGCCATTTGCGGCCCCCGCGCCCGGATGCGCTGCGGCTCGAAACCGATGCCTCGGGGGCGGTCGCGCGCTCTTCGGGCATCAGAAAGCCTGCCCCAGCGAGATGTAGACCGCGACCGGGGAATCTTCGGGTTCGGGGTTGAGCGGCACGCCTACATCAACGCGGATCGGGCCGAAGCCGGTCGCATAGCGCAGGCCCACACCGGCCCCCATCTTGATCTCGTCGAAATCGGGCGTGGTCGATGTCGACACGCTGCCCAGGTCGAAGAACGGCACGACCGAAACCGCCCCGTCGAAGAAGCCGGTCCCGATGCGCGCTTCGAGCGAGGCCTCGACGAGGCTGCGCCCGCCGATCGGTTCCATGAACTGGTTCTTCGGACCGATCGACTGGTAGCCATAGCCGCGCACCGATCCGCCGCCACCCGCATAAAGCCGCCGCGAGGGCGCGATGCCGACGAGATCGGCGCCCTGAATGCTGGCGAAAGCCGCGCGCGCCGCGATCACCGTGCGTTCGCCCACCGACTTGTAATAGGCCGCATCGACGCGGTTCCGCAGGTAATAGTACTGCTCGCCCTCGGTGCGCGATGTTTCGGGGGCGAGAAACCCGGTGACACGGAAACCGCGGGTCGGATCAAGCAGCGAGTCGCTGGTGTCGATCGTCGCTCGGCCGAACAGCGAAGCGATGAAATAGGTCTGGCGCGGGCGGGCCACCCCATCGACGATGCGATTGCGNTCGTCGGTGGCGAGGATCTCGCCGCCCAGCGCCCAGGCCAGCGGCTTCTGGAACAGCAATGTCGAGGTGCGTTCATACGTGCCCGTGAGCGCAACCGTGCGCGCATCATAGGCGCTGGTGTCGATGCTCGAGGCATAGGCATCGACGGTGAGCACCTTGTCGCGGCCGCCGAAATTGTTCTTGCGGAAGGTGACACCCGCCAATTGTTCGCGCGTGCCGAGGATGCCGCGCAGCCGCAACGCGCCTTCGGGCGGGAAGAGGTTGCGATGCTCCCAGCTCGCCTGGATGCGAACGCCTTCTTCCGAACCGTAACCGATCGCCCCGGCGATGGTGCGCAGCTCGGCGCGTTCCATGCTCACGTCCATGGCCACCACGCCCGGCTCGTCGCCCTGCGGGGCCTCGATTTCGCGGGCTTCGACGCTGGCGCTGGAGACCAGCCCTGTCGCGGTTATCGCGCGGCGCAGGTCGAACTCGAGGCTGCGCTGGTAGACATCGCCCGGTTCGAAACGGGCGATACGCTCGAGATGGCGGCTTGAAAGAAACGCCTCGTCGTCGCTTACGACGCCGCCAAAGACATATTTGCCATTCGGGCGCACCGGCATCGTCAGATCGCCCTCGACCCGATCGTGATCGATGAGCAATTCGGGTTCGTCGATTTCGGCGAAGGCATAGCCGGTTTCGCCCAGCGCACGGTCGAGGTCGAACTGTTCGGCCAGGATCGTGTCGGACTGCAAATATTCGCCCGGCTGGATGTCGAAGGAATCGCGCAGCTCTGCCGCATCGGTCGCCGTGTCGAGCTCGCCCAGGTCTATCGCGCCATAGGTATAGCGCGGCCCGGGAATGACATCGAAACGGACGCGGGGATTCTGGTCGGCGCTATCCTCGCCGGCGTCACGCGTGGCGATCGTGCGGACGATTTCGCCATCGTAATAGCCATAGACCCGCAGCAGCGTCGCCAGCAGTTCCTCGTCCTCGCGCGCGCGCGCCGCCAGCTGGGCGACGTTCTCATCGCCATTGTCGAGTTCTTCGATCGTCGAGAGCGCTTCGAACCGGTCGACGAAGTCGCCGCGCTCGGTGAAAGGCGGCTCCTTCTGCGGAAAGCCGAGCACCAGCGAATCGGACAGCGTCTCGATTTCCGCGTCTTCGAAAGCGATTTGCGGCGCATCCTCGAGCAGGTCCGCGAACTGGATATCGCCTTCCGGTTCGAGCGGCTCGAGCGGTTCGATCTCGACATCGTCGGGCCATGCGACGGGCATGGCGGGCAGATCGGCGATCGGCGTTTCGGCCGCCAGCACGGGTTCGGCGCTGGTCATACCCTCATCGGTGCCCTGCTGTGCCCAGCCTTCGGTATTGTCGACCGCGCTGTCGGGGATCAGGTCCTCAAGAGACGCCGGCGCGGATGTATCCTGCGCAACTGCTGGCTGCGCACCCGCAAACGCCGCGAGGGCAAGACAGGTCGCAAGCGCGCCGCGCGCGACCTCAGTCGTCGACCTTATACTCTGCAGCAAGCCCGTCTTTCGCAGGAAGCGGATCGTCGCGGCGCTTGGCTCGCGGCGCGGTTGCAGCGGCGATAAGCTGCTTCTGTTCCGCATCGGGCATGCGCTCCCACCCACCGCGGGTGAGCCGTTCGAGCGGGCGGTAGCGGACCTTGTACTGCATTCGCTCGGCCCCTTCGACCCAATAGCCGAGGTAGACGAAAGGCAGCCCATTGTCGGCCGCACGGCGAATGTGGTCGAGAATGATGTAGTTCCCAAGACCGGCGCGATCCCCATGTTCAGGGTCATAGAAGCTGTAGATCATCGACAGCCCGTCACCCTGATAGTCAGTTAGGCACGCCCCCACGAGACGCCCCGGTTCGGTGCCGATGCCCGGCTCCCGATATTCAATCACATAGCTGGTAACACTGGTGTGTTCCACCATATCTGCAAAGTCGCTTTCCTCCATCTGCGTCATGCCCCCACCGGGGTGCCGTGCAGCGAGGTACTTCTGCAGCAGTTCGAACTGTTCTGCCGTCGCCCAGGGGCGGCATTCGGTCGCGGTCAGATCGTCATTCGCCTTGAGCGTGCGCTTCTGCGACGACGACGGGCGGAATTCCTTCGCCACGACCCGCACCGATACGCAGGCATGACAATCGAGGCACGAGGGGCGGTAGGCCACGGTCTGGCTGCGGCGAAACCCGATCCGGCCGAGCGCTTCGTTCAATTCGTCGGCATTGTCGCCGCGCAGTTCGGTGAACACCTTCCGCTCGCTCTTGCCCGGCAGGTACGGACACGGCGCGGGGCTGGTCACGAAAAAGCGGGGGAAGCGTATCGGTGCGGTCACTTTCGGCGACGTCCTTTTGGCGGCGGGGACAATTACCTGCTGCGCCTATCAATGCCAGAGCGGGTCCTTTGTTAAAACCCTCTTTACCATGAAAAGCCACCACCCCTCGCCAAACGGCCCCGTTCTTCCGCCGGGCGGCGTCATCAAGGCCCCGGTTCAGGCCAGTTCGGCCAGTTCNACGACATAGCCCTTGGCGCGCAGGTTTTCGACCAGCCGATCGATCTGGCCGCCATCGCGGGCTTCGCACTCGATCTCGGCGGTCAGNCCCTTGGCCGGCAGCGTGGTNAAGATCCGCTGGTGGTAGATTTCGATGATGTTGACGTCATGCGCGTTGAATTCGCGCATGACCTTGAACAGCGCGCCGGGGCGGTCCTGCAACACCACCTGCAACCGTGCGAGGCGGCCCGAACGCGCCAGGTCACGCAGCAGCACGTTGGCCAGCAGGCGGGTGTCGATATTGCCGCCGCACAGCACCAGTCCCACGGTCTTGCCGGCGAACCTTTCGGGATTGGACAGCACCGCGGCGAGCCCGGCAGCGCCTGCCCCCTCGACCACGGTCTTCTCAATCTGCAACAGCAGCGAGACCGAATGTTCGAGCGTCGATTCCTTGACCAGCAGCACTTCGTCGACCAGCTCGGCAATGATCTGGCGCGTGAATTGGCCCGGGGCCTTCACGGCAATGCCTTCGGCCAGCGTATCGCCCCCGCAGGGGCGCTCGTCCCCGGTCACGGCCGAGTACATCGAAGGGAAAAGTTCAGCCTGCACCCCGACCATTTCGATTTCGGGTTTGAGGGCCCGGGCCACGGTGGCCATGCCGCTCATCAGCCCGCCGCCGCCGATCGGCACGACCAGGCAATCGAAATCGTCCTTCTCCTCCAGCATCTCGAGCGCGACGGTGCCCTGCCCTGCCGCGACCTGCGGATCATCGAAGGGATGGACGAAGGTAAGCCCGCGTTCGCGCTCGAGCTCGCGCGCATGAGCATAGGCTTCATCGAAGGTCTCGCCCACCAGCTCGACCTGGCCGCCGACGCTTTCGGTCTGCATCACCTTAACGCTCGGCGTGGTCTGCGGCATGACGATGGTCACCGGCACGCCCAGCCGGCGTCCGTGGTAGCTCANNCCCTGCGAGTGGTTGCCCGCCGAAGCCGCGATNACGCCGCGCGCGCGCTGTTCGTCGCTCAGCTGCAGCAGCGCATTCAGTGCGCCGCGTTCCTTGTAGGCGGCAGTGAACTGGTGGTTTTCGAATTTCAGCCAGATATCCGCACCGGCGATGTCCGACAGCGTCTGCGAACGCAGCATCGGCGTCCGGACAACCGCACCAGCGATGCGTGCGGCGGCCGCGCGGACATCGGCGAGGGTCAGCTGGTCGGTCGCCTTGGGGGCGTCGGCATGCGCGGAGGATGCTTGGGTCATGGTCTGCGCCCCTACGGCGCGCTGGGGCGCGGCGCAATCGCCGAAAGGGTTTGCCTCTACCAAGCTATGCCTTATCGCTAGGCGCGCTTAACCGAGACGGGACTGCCGGACATGTCATTCAAATTCCTCGTATCAACCCTGGCTCTTGCGCTCGCCACGCCCGCCGCGGCGGACGTGCTGGTCGACAATGTCGAGGGTCTTACGATCGGCGAGGATGGCAAGCTCAAGCGGTTCACCGCGCTGGTGATCGACGACGAGGGCAAGGTCGCGCAGATCCTGACCGCGCGGGACGAAGTGCCGCAGACCGACTTCCGCGAAGACGGCGACGGTGCAGTCATGATCCCCGGGCTGATCGATGCGCACGCGCATGTCATGGGCATCGGCATCGGCGCGCTCACGCTCGACCTGTCCGATACGAATTCGCTCGAGGAAGCGCTCGACAAGATCCGCCGCTTCGCTGCCGAAAACGAGGCCCGGCCCTGGATTCTCGGCCGCGGCTGGAATCAGGAAAAATGGGGCCTCGGCAGGTTCCCCACCGCGGCCGAGCTCGACAGCGCGGTCGCCGATCGTCCGGTGTACCTGCAGCGCGTCGACGGGCACGCCGGCTGGGCCAATACGATGGCAATGGAAGCCGCAGGGATCACCGCGGCGACGGAAAGCCCTGCCGGGGGGCGAGTCGAACGCATGCCCGGTTCGCAGGCCCCGTCGGGGGTCTTCGTCGATGCCGCCGAAAGCCTGATGANCCGCGCGATTCCCGCGCCGCGTCCGACCGAGCGCGACCTTGCCTTCGCCAAGGCACAGGAGGTCCTTCACCGCAACGGCATTACCGCCGTGGCCGACATGGGCACGACGATCGAGGATTGGCAGACCTTCCGCCGCGCGGGCGACAAGGATGCTCTGACACTGCGGATCATGGCCTATGCCGCCGGTCCGGACGAGATGGAACTGATCGCCGGCGCCCGCCCCACGCCGTGGCTGTATGACGACAAGCTGCGCATGAACGGGATCAAGATCTACCTCGACGGCGCGCTGGGCAGCCGCGGCGCATGGCTCAAGCAGCCCTATGCGGACGATCCCGGCAACACCGGCCTGCCGCTGACCGGCCCGGCCAAGCTGCGCAACATCCTGGTCCGCGCCGCGCAGGGCAATTTCCAGCCCGCGATCCACGCGATCGGGACTGCCGCAAATGCCGACGCGCTGGCCGCGATCGCCGAGCTGAGCGAAAGCTTNCCCGGCGACCGGCGCTGGCGGATCGAACACGCGCAGATCATCGATCCNGCGGACCTGTCCGGTTTCGGNCAGAACGGNGTCATCGCCTCGATGCAGCCGGTTCACCAGACCAGCGACCGCTCGATGGCCGAAGCGCGGCTGGGNNCGGATCGGCTCGANGGCGCCTATGCCTGGAACAGCATCCTGCAGCTTGGCGGGCGACTGGCCTTCGGCTCGGACGCGCCGGTCGAATCGCCCGATCCCTTCGCCGGCCTCGCCGCAGCAACCACGCGGATGGATGCGAATGGCGAACCGTTCGGCGGCTGGCGACCCGAGGAACGCGTCAATCGCGAACAGGCGCTGGCCGGCTTTACCAGCGCAGCGGCCTATGCCGGGTTCGCCGAAGGCCGGTTCGGCCGGCTGCTGCCCGGTGAACGCGCAGATTTCGTGTTGATCGACCGCGATCCGCTGCTTGCCTCGCCTGCCGAACTGCGGGCGACCAAGGTGCTGGAAACCTGGGTCGGCGGGCGCAAGGTCTACGAAGCGGACTGAGCCTCGTCGGCACCGTCGTTATCGGTACGGCGGCGCCGATCGGTCAGCCGCATCAGCACCAGCGAACCTTCGAACAGCAGCAGCAGCGGAACCGCGAGCAGCAGTTGCGAACCGGGGTCCGGCGGCGTGATGATCGCTGCAAGCGCCACGATCAGCACGATCACATAGCGCCGAGCGGACACCAGCTGGTCGCGCGTGACGAGACCCGCACGATGCAGCAGCAGCAACAGCACCGGCAGCAGGAAGCTCATCCCGAAAGCGAGGATGAACTGCATGACCAGGCCGAGGTATTCATTGGCGGTTGGCAGCGCCTGGATCTCCATCCCGCCCGCGGTTCCCTCGAAGCCGAGGAACCAGCGGAAGGCGGTGGGCATGACGACGTAATACGCCAGCGCCGCACCCATCCCGAACAGGATCGGCGTTGCCAGCAGGAACGGGAGGAAGGCCCGCTTTTCCTTGGCGTAGAGCCCCGGCGCGATAAACGCCCACAGCTGGTTGGCGATGATCGGGAAGCTCAGGCAGAAGCCGGCGAACAGGGCGACTTTCAGCTCGACGAANAAGACCTCGTANAGCTTGGTGAAGATCAGCTGGCCTTCGCCCACGGGAAAGGCATTCTTGAGCGGCTGGATGAGGAAGCCGAGAATCGGATCGGCGAAGTAGAGGCACACGCCGAAGGCAAGCGCCAGCGCCAGCACGCAGCGCACCAGCCGTCCGCGCAGTTCGATCAGGTGATCGAGCAGCGGGGCCTGGCTTTCGTCGATGTCCTTGATCACTGCCATGTCAGCTGTCCTTGCCCGGGGGCGGAGGGTCGAGCGGCAGGGTGGGTTCGTCCGAATGTTCGGCCGCCTTGACCGGAGCGGCACGCTTGATCGCGGCTTCCGCCGCGGCATCGGCATCGGGCACCTCGCCTGCCGCAGCCAGCGGTTCCATCGGCTGGTCGGGCAGGAGGTTCTCCGGCGCGCCCCCTTCCGGCGAGGAACCGTCGGGATACTTGGCCATGATTTCCTTGTTCCGCGCGGCCCACTTGTCTTCCATTTCCTCGATCTCGGCCTGGCGGACGACTTCGTCGAGCCCGGCGCGGAAATGGTTGGACATGCGGCGCAGCTTGCCGATCCAGCGGCCCGCGTGGCGCAGCGCCTTGGGCATGTCCTTGGGGCCGATCACGAGGATCGCCACAATGACGATCACCAGCAATTCGCTGGCGCCGATATCGAACATGGCCTGCCTCCGCCCGCTAGCGGATCACTTGGTGTCGGTGGTCTGTTTGACCTGGTCGGGCTTGAGTGCCTCGTCGGCGGGCTTGGCTTCATGGCCGAGCTGCTTGGCGGGCGCGTCGTCTTCGTTCATGCCCTGTTTGAAGCTTTTAATGCCCTTGCCGAAATCGCCCATCATTTCGGAAATCCGCCCGCGACCGAACAGGACGAGCACGACGACGGCGATAATGGCGAGCTGCCAGACACTGAGACCCATGGGACCTTCTCTTTCACATTGCTTGAATGCGAATATAGGCGTTGCGCGGGCTTAGCGCCAGTCAGCTCTCTTCGGGATCGTCGCTTCGCTCGGTATCGTCCGCCCCATCCTCGCCTGTGGCCTCTCCCATCAACTCGTCATAGGCATCGTCGACCGGGTCGAGCAGGCCGGTGGCGCGCAATTCCGCGATTCCGGGCAGGTCACGGCGGCTCGACAGGCCGAANTGCTCGAGGAATTCGGGCGTCGTCGCATAGATCGTCGGCCTACCCGGCACCTCNCGGCGGCCCGCGATCCTGACCCATCCCGCTTCCATCANCACGTCGAGCGTCCCGCCGCTNGTCTGCACCCCGCGGATCGATTCGATTTCCGCGCGGCTGACCGGTTCGTGATAGGCAATGATCGCCAGCACTTCGGTGGCCGCGCGGCTCAGCCGCCTGATCTGCTCTTGCTCGCGGCGCANGAGGTGCGCGAGATCGGGCGCGGTTTCGAAATGCCAGCGTTTGCTTCGCTCGACCAGATGGATGCCGCGCGGNTCGTAATCCTGCGCCACGCTGCGCAGCGCCTGGCGCACGTCGCCGACCGCCGCATCGCCCAGGAAACCGGCGAGCGCTTCGGCAGTCATCGGCTCTTCCGCTGCAAACAGCGCGGCTTCGACGGCGCGGGCGAGATCGTCCATCAGCCGGTGACCCGCCGCAACCGGAGCGGTCCGAACGTATCGTCCTGCTGCAATTCGGCCTTGCCCAGCCGCGCCAGTTCCAGCGCGGCGACGAAGCTCGAGGCGAGCGCCGACTTGCGCAGGCGGGGCTCCGCGTGCGGGGGCAGGAAATCGCGCAATTCGATCCAGTCGAGCGTCACGCCGAGCATGTTGGATACCCGGTCGAGCGCCGATTCTAGCGTCATCACCGGTCGTTCGCGCACCATGTGGATCGCCGGGGCGGTCCGCGCCTTAACGCGCCCATAGGCCTCGATCAGCGCGAACTGGTCGCAGCGCCAACGCGTCTTGCGTTCGATCTCGAGCCCTTCGGGCGCGCCGCGCAGGAATACATCGCGGCCGATCCGGTTGCCGCCCATCAGCCGGGCCGCCGCATCGCGCATCGCGCCAAGCCGCTGCAGGCGCAGTTGCAGCCTGAGGGCGAGTTCTTCGGGCCCGGGGGCTTCTTCCTCGTCCTTCGGAAGAAGCATGGCCGATTTGAGATAGGCAAGCCAGGCGGCCATCACGAGATAATCGGCCGCCAGTTCAAGCTTCAGCGCCTCGGCATGGTCGATGTAGTCGAGATATTGGTCGACCAGAGCGAGGATCGAGATCGACCGCAGATCGACCTTCTGCCGCCGCGCGAGGTCGAGCAGCAGGTCGAGCGGACCCTCCCAGCCATCGAGCTCGAGATAGAGCGCATTCTCATCGACTGCAGCCTCTGCCGCGATGCCGTCCCAATCCTCCTGCGGCGCGGTATCGTCCTCCGGAAACAGCAGGCCGCTGTCGGTCACGCCGCGCGCTCTTCCGCCAGCGCGAGCAATGCGTCGCGCTTGGCCAGCAACTCGTCCGTATCGGGGCGATCGGAAGGCGGATGCATCGCCGCATGCACCCTTTCAAGCCGGCGCGCCGACTGGTCGGACATCGTCTTCCCCAAATCGGCGATCGCCTGCTGGTCCTCCATCCTGGCCCAGCAATTGAGCACGATGTCGCATCCCGCCGCGAGTGCGCGGCGCGAGCGTTCGGCAATGGTGCCGTCGAGCGCCTGCATGTCGATATCGTCGGTCAGCAGCAGCCCGTCGAACCCGATCCGGCCGCGGATTATGTCCCGTACGACCGTCTCGGAAAGCGTTGCCGGCACCGTGGCATCCCAGGCTTCGAAAACGATATGCGCGCTCATCCCCAGCGGATGCGCAGCAAGCGTGCGGAACGGCTCGATATCCACTTCGAGTTCGGCATCGCTGGCGGCGACATGCGGCAGCTCCTTGTGCGAATCGCAAGTGGCGCGGCCATGGCCGGGCATATGCTTGAGACAGCCAACGACCCCCGCCCGGCCCAGCCCGTCGAGCACCGCCCGGCCGAGCGCGGCGACCTGCAACGGGTCGCTGCCCAGCGCACGATCCCCGATGACATCGTCGGTTTCGGGGCGCCGGACATCGAATGGCGCATGGAAATCGACGGTGACCCCCATGGTGGCCAGTTCGCGGCCCATGGCTTCGGCATTGGCGCGGGCGGCCTCGATCGCCGAAGCAGGGGCGACGTCCCACAGGGCAGCGAATGCTTCACCCGCGGGATAGGCCTGCCACACGGGCGGTTTCATCCGGGCGACCCGTCCGCCTTCCTGATCGATCGATATGACCAGCCGATCGCGTCCGTGGATCGCGCGCAGGTCGTCGGTCAGCGCGCGCAGCTGGTCCTTGCTTTCGCAATTGCGCGCAAAGAGGATGTAGCCCGCCGGGTCGGCGTCCTTGAAGAAGGCGCGCTCGTCGGCGCCCAGTGCGGTCCCGGCGATGCCGAAAATGGCGGGTGTCATCTGCTGAAAATGCGCCGCGGCGCGCGTTCCCGCAAGTTCGCGGCGCGCGGCAGGTGTGGATACCGGATGCGAGGCCGCTCTATTTGACGAAGCAGGCGAGGCCGTCGGCCTTCAGCGCCGCACAGAGCCGATTGGCGGAGGCCCGGTCGCCCGCGAGCGCCTGCAGCCGGTAGACCTGTCCGATATCGACCTGTGCCTCGACCACCCGGTGGCGGACGCCGTTGAGCGCTTCGGTCTGCCGCATCAGGTTGGACCACGCGGCCTCGGCATCTTCGCGTCGCGGATAGGCACCGACCTGGACCGCCGTACCCGAAGGCGTGCCCGGCGCCGCAGCATTGCCCGCGTCCGAACCATCGCTGTCGTCAGCCGCGGCGGCCGGCGNCGTGGTCGGTTCGGCCAGCCGGCCTTCACGCGTCTGCCCCTCACCCACGGCGAAACTGGTATCGCCCGTGCCGGCAAAGGTCTTGCCTCCCGGGTCTTCGGGCTTGCTCTTGTAGGGCTCGTCCGGGGCGGCGATCACGCTGCCATCGGCTTCGGGCTCGTCGGACGTCTGGTTGGCCACGAACCAGATCGCCCCGACCACAAGGGCCAGCACGATCAGNGCCAGTACGCCCAGCAGGATCAACCGCGAGGTGTCGAAACCCGCGGCCTGCTCCTCGTCCTCGCCCGCCTCGAGCCAGGGAAGGCTCTCGTCATCGGCGAGGTCGAGCTGGTCCTCGTTCTCCCACTCGCCGCCACTGCCGTAAGCGCTCGCCCCCGTCATGCTCACATCTCCTCCACTGCCTCGACCCCAAGAATGGCGAGGCCGTTGCGGATCACCTGCGCGACCTGCGATGCCAGGAACAGCCGCGCCGCCGTAAGCTCGGGGTCGCTTTCCTGGATGATCCGCATCGCGGGATCATCGTTACCCGCGTTCCAGAAACTGTGGAAGGCAGCGGCGAGGTCGCCGAGGAAGAAAGCGATCCGGTGCGGTTCGCGCGCCTTGGCGGCCGCTTCGACCACGCGCGGGAACTGGGCCGCCTCGCGGACCAGCGCCAGCTCGTCCGCGCCCAGGCGGTCGAGATTGTCGCTGCCGGGCTCAACGCCCGCCTTGCGCAGCGTGGAATGGATGCGCGCATGGGCATATTGAAGATAAAAGACCGGGTTGTCCTTTGATGCTTCGACCACCTTGGCGAAGTCGAATTCCATCTGCGCATCGGGTTTGCGCGTGAGCATGGTAAAGCGCACGACGTCCTTGCCGACCTCTTCGACGACCTCGGCCAAGGTCACGAAGGTCCCCGAACGCTTGGACATCTTAACCGGTTCGCCGTCGCGCAGCAGCTTGACCATCTGCACCAGCTTGACGTCGAAGGGCACATCGCGCCCGGCACCCTTGGTCAGCGCGGCGACTGCGGCCCTGATCCGCTTGACCGTACCGGCATGGTCGGCGCCCCAGATGTCGATCAGCGCATCGGCATTCTCGGCCTTCTGGAAGTGGTAGGCGAGATCGGCACCGAAATAGGTCCACGCCCCGTTCGACTTCTTGATCGGACGGTCCTGGTCGTCGCCGAATTCGGTCGACCGGAACAGCGGCAGTTCGACCGGCTCCCAGTCCTCGGGCGGTGCCTTGCCCTTGGGCGCCTCGAGCACGCCGTCGTAGACCAGGCCCTTTTCGCGCAGCCACGCCTCGGCNGCTTCGGGCTTCTTNGCTGCCTGNAGCTCGGCTTCGGAGGAGAACAAGTCGTGCTGAATACCCAGCAGCGCGAGATCGGCGCGGATCATTTCCATCATCGCGGCGACCGAACGGTGACGGAACAGCTCGAGCCATTCGCTTTCGTCGGCGTCCTTGTAGGCGTCGCCGAATTCCTGCGCGAGCCGCTCGCCCACCGGCTTGAGGTAGTCCCCCGGATACAGCCCTTCGGGAATGGCGCCGATATCCTCGCCCAGCGCCTCGCGGTAACGCATATGCGCCGAGCGCGCGAGCACGTCGACCTGCCCGCCGGCGTCGTTGACGTAATATTCGCGCACGACCCGGTAGCCCGCCCATTCGAGCAGGCCGCACAGCGCATCGCCCACCACCGCGCCGCGGCAGTGGCCCATGTGCATCGGACCGGTCGGATTGGCGGAGACATATTCGACATTGACCGTCTGCCCGTCACCCAGCGCGGAACGGCCATAGTCGTCGCCCAGCTCGGCGATCGCCAGCAGCTCGCGGCGCCAGGCGTCGGGCGAAAGACGCAGGTTGATGAAGCCGGGTCCGGCAATATCGGCAGCGTCGATGTCGGGTTCGCGCTGCAGATGCTCGACGATCTTCTCCGCCAGCGCGCGCGGATTGGTCTTGGCCGGCTTGGCCAGCACCATCGCGGCATTCGTCGCCAGGTCCCCGTGCGAGGGATCGCGCGGCGGCTCGACCGCGACGTTGCCGCGGGGCGTATCGGCAGGCAGCACGCCCTCCATCTCGAGAGCGTTCAAAACCGCGTCGATCCGGGCGGCGAACGCCGCGTGAAGAGTGTGCAAATCAGCCATGGCGCGCGCCTAGCGTATCGGCGCGAAATGGCAAGATGCGAGGCGTGCCCCGCAGCGCCCTAGCGGGTGGCGTTGTAGCGCAGCTGCGCTTCGGTCAGCTGGAAACCCACCAGCAGTTCGAAGGTGGCGCGCTGCACTGCGGCCCGCACCGCGGGATCGGCCAGCGGATCGAGCGCAGCGTCGGGATCGCCCGGTTCGCGCTTGCGGGTGATCTGCTCGCGGATATCCTCGGGCAGCGTCGCGGCAGCGCGATCGACATAGGCGGCCGCCGTGCCGCTGGCCTGCGCACGTTCCTGCCCGTCGGCGAACTGCAGGGTGACATTGCCGACCCGCTTGCTGACCACCGAGGAACCGCCGCGCAGCACGGTGGAGAAATAGGGCAGCGTGACCGTGCGGCTGCCAGTGGTGTCGCTGCGGCGGGCAACAACGTCGAAACTGGCTTCGGTATAGACCCGGTCGCCCGCTTCTTCGTTGCAGTTCGAACGCAGGTTGGTGATTGCCGCCGTGACATCGAGATCCGCCTGCGTCGTCGCACCCGGGGCACGGAAGGTGGTGATATCGCCGGTGTAGTCGGGAATACCGACCGCCGGGCAGGTCGAGCGGACCGCCGAAATGCCGACCCCCTGGTTGAGAACCAGATCGCCTTCCGTAGAACAGCCGGCAAGCGCAAGACCGGCAGCGAGTGCGGGCAGCAGACGGGTGCGGATGGTCATGCGGCTAATTTCCCTTTTGCGGTCATTCGAATTCGTAGCCCTCAGGCTGCGGGACGCCCTAGCTTGGCCTGCGCGAAAGCGCTAGAGGGCGGGACATGAATGCCCCCTTTCCATCCACGCCCGGCACCAGCGGAAGCGATCCGCGCCTGCCCCTCAAGCTCCTGATCGCGGCGCCGCGCGGCTTCTGTGCAGGGGTCGACCGCGCCATCGAGATCGTCGAGCGTGCGCTGCAGAAATACGGTGCCCCGGTCTATGTCCGGCATGAAATCGTGCACAATCGCTATGTCGTCGACAGCCTGAAGGCGAAGGGCGCCATCTTCGTCGAGGAACTCGACGAGGTGCCCGACGACGCGCCGGTCGTGTTCAGCGCGCATGGAGTGCCCAAAGCGATCCCGGCAGAAGCCGAACGGCGCAAGATGCTGTATGTCGACGCCACCTGCCCATTGGTGAGCAAGGTTCACCGCCAGGCCGAAAGGCAGATCGAAAAAGGCCAGCACATCCTGTTCATCGGTCATGCGGGTCACCCGGAAGTAATCGGCACGATGGGCCAGGTGCCCGAGGGGAGGATCACGCTGGTCGAGACGATCGACGACGTCGCTGAGCTCGACTTCGGTCCCGATGACGATCTCTCCTACCTCTCGCAGACCACGCTCTCGGTCGACGATACGCGCGACATCATCGCGGCGCTCGAAGCGCGTTTCCCGCAGATCGTTGCGCCCAAGGCGGAAGACATCTGCTATGCCACCAGCAACCGGCAGGCGGCGGTCAAGCAGATCGCGGCGAGCTGCGACCTGGTGCTGGTTATCGGTGCACCCAATTCCTCCAACTCGCTGCGGCTGGTGGAAGTGGCCGAACGGCTGGGCACCACCGCCTATCTCATCCAGCGTGCCGACGAAATGGATCCGGCCTGGCTCGAGGGCATAGGCACGATCGGCCTGACAGCAGGGGCTTCGGCACCCGAAAAGCTCGTCCGCGAAGTGGTCGACCGGCTCTCCGACTGGCGGCTGGTCGAGGAAGAGGTGATCGCCGCCACCGAAGAGAACATGATCTTCAAGCTGCCGCGCCAACTCACCGACTGACGTGGCGGTCTATACCCATCTCGGGGCCGAAGATCTCGCTCGGCTGATGGATCACTACGACGTCGGCCGGCTGGTTTCCTTCAAGGGCATCGCCGAAGGCGTCTCGAATTCCAACTGGCTGCTGGAAACCACGCAGGGCCGGTTTATCCTGACGATGTACGAAAGGCGCATCGAGACCGCCGACCTGCCCTTTTTCCTCGGTCTGCTCGATCACCTTTCGGCAAGCGGCTGCCCCGTGCCGCGCACCATTCACGACCGCGACGGCGCGGCGTGGCGGATGGTGGATGGCAAGGCCGTGGCATTGATCGAATTCCTTCCCGGTCTTTCGCCCAGCGCCCCGACGCCCGGGCAGGCCGGAGCGGTGGGCAGCGCACTGGCGCAGATCCATCTCGCCGCGCGCGACTTCCCGCAATCGCGCACCAGCACGCTCGAGCCGGGCGACACTCTGGATATCCTCAAGCAATGCGGCGCGGCAGCGCTGGGCACGATCAATCCGGATCTGCCCCCGATCCTCGAGACGGGCGAGGCGATCGTGCACGAATGGCCCCGCGCCCTGCCCCGGTCGATCATCCATTCGGACCTGTTTCCCGACAACGTCCTGATGCTTGGCGACCGCGTAACCGGGATGATCGATTTCTATTTCGCCTGCACCGGGTCGATGGCGTACGATCTCGCCGTGACCCATGCCGCCTGGTGCTTCGACGGNACCGGCNCNCGCTGNNATCGCGCGCTCGGCCGGGCGCTGATCGAGGGATATGAAACTTTGCGCCCGCTCGGCCATGACGAACGGGCCGCGCTGCCGCTGCTGGCCGAGGGCGCCTGTCTGCGGTTCATCGCCAGCCGCGCGCAGGACTGGCTCGACACGCCCGACGACGCGCTTGTCCACCGCAAGGACCCGATGGATTTCGCCAGGCGGCTGGAATTCTACCGCGCCAGCGGCCAGAGCGCCTTCGCATGAAGCAAGTCGAAATATTCACCGACGGGGCCTGCAAGGGCAATCCCGGCCCCGGCGGCTGGGGCGCGCTGCTGCGCATGGGGCCGCATGAAAAGGAGCTGGTTGGCGGCGATCCCGACACCACCAACAACCGCATGGAGATGATCGCCGCGATCAAGGCGCTGGGTGCATTGATCGAACCCTGCGAGGTCGATCTCTATACCGACAGCAAGTACCTGATCGACGGGATCACCAAGTGGGTCCACGGCTGGAAGAAACGCGGCTGGGTCAATGCCAGCAAGAAGCCGGTCCGCAACGCCGATCTATGGCACGACCTGATCGAGCTGACCGCGCATCACCGCGTCGCATGGCACTGGGTCAAGGGCCACGCGGGCCATCCCGAGAACGAGCGGGTGGACCGCCTCGCCAGCGACGAGGCGGAACGGATCGCGCGCACCGCCTGATCAGCTGTTGTCGACGATCTCCGCGTCGGGTCCGTTCTTCTTGATCGAATCGATGGCGTTCTGCGCGCTCGCCTTCGAAGCATAGCCTTCGGTCGAGAACATCACCTCCGAATTGTACTTGAACCGCACGCGGTATTCATCGGCCTTGTCGCGGTAGATTTCGAAGTGATGAGCCATGTTTTCCCTTCCTGAATAGCTGGCGTGATCCGGCGCATCCTAGCGCCCGGCGCATTTTTGGCTAGGCGAAGCGCGCCGGTGAATAAAGCTCGGCGTCGAGCGTTTCGGTCCGGGCGTCGCGTGCCTCGTCCAGCAGCAATTGGCGGCCGAGGCGCGCGGCAGCCGGCGATGTCTGGATACCGAAGCCGCCCTGCCCCGCGAACCAGGCGAAGCCTTCGACTGCGGGATCGTAACCGTAGACCGGTCGGCGGTCCTTGGCGAAGCTGCGCAGCCCGGCCCACTTGTGCTCGACCGCTTCCACCCGCCAGTCGACCACTTCCTCGAGCCGCGCGATCGCCTCGGCGACAGCCATCTCTTCGGGCGCCGCATCGCACGCCTCGCTCGGCACTTCGTCGTGCGGGCTGACCCACAGACGCCCGGATTCGGGCTTGAAATAGAACCGGCCGCGAATGTCGAGCACCAGCGGAAGATCGTTCGACACGGGCGGATCAATCCGCAACTGTGCCACCGTGCGCCGATAGGGTTCGATCCCGGCGGGCTGCGCACCTGCCATCGCCGCCAGCTCGTCGGCCCAGGCGCCGGCGGCGTTGACGATGGTCGCTGCATGGTGGGCGGCGCCGCGGTCGGTCGCGATCTCCCAGCGTCCGCCGTCGCGTTTGAGCCCCGACACCCGTGCACGGCATTCCAGCTGCGCCCCGGCGGCACGCATGCGCGCCAGATAATGCGCGTGCAGTGCAGCCACGTCGATATCGGCGCAGACCGGCTCCCAGATCGCATCGGACCATTCGTGACGGACTCCGGGAAGCCGCTTCTGCAGGTCGGCGCGTCCCAGGTGCTGGATCGTCGCACCAGTCGGGACGAAACGCTGCATGAAGTCGGTCACCAGTTCCTCGTCGCCCTCGCGCGCGATGTAGAGGGCGCCGCGCTGATGCAGGAAACCGCCGTCGCGCAGGAACGGCCCCGATGCCAGCGTCAGCGGCACGATCTCGGGCCCGCCATAGCATTCCTCCCAGAATGCGGCGGATCGTCCGGTCGCGTGGTAGCCGGGTTCATCCTCCGCCTCNAGCACCAGCACGCTGGCGCCGCCCTCGGCCAGTTCGGCGGCCAGGCTGGCACCCGCAATGCCGGCGCCGACGATCGCGAAATCGGCGGTCATGGCCTTGCCCCCGCCGGCGCGACGCGGTCGAGGAATTCGGCGATCCCGGCCAGCGCCCGCGCCCGCACCTGATCAACCTCGCGCAGGATCTCATGGCGCGCCTCGTCGCCGAAGGCGATCAGTTCGCCCTGCGGCAAGCGCTCGGCCGCGCGGACCGCGGCGGCATGGCTCACCAGCCGGTCCGCTGCAGTGCTCAGCACCAGCACCGGCACGCGGACCGTTTCGAGCATGCCCGTGCGGGCAAGGTGCCGCACCGAGGCATAGGCCCGTTCGACCCAGCCCCAGCTGCCGGGGCCCATGACCAGTTCGGGGCGCTGTTCGCGCCACCATAGCTCGTCGGCATAGCGCCCGCCGTCATGGGTCAGCAGGGCGTTGCGGTCAGCCGGCATTTCGCCCGGCTTCTCGCTCCATTTCCAGGCCTGGCGCCGGGGGTCGCCGATCCGCGTCATCAAGCGCGCCACCATGTGCAGCAGGCCCAGCGGCAGCGGGGGCCCCGCCATGCCGATCATCGGTGCGCTGAGCACCGCCGCATCGGGATCGACCTGGCCGTCGACCAACGCGCGCATCACCAGGTGCCCACCCATCGAATGGCCGGCCAGGACATGCGGCCCGGGGGTGTCTTCCTTCCACGCACGCCACAGCTGCGCGAGATCGGCGGTCCAGTCGGTGAAATCCGCGACGTGGCCGGTCACCGCGTCGCCGCCGAGCCGCCCCGAACCGGCCTGGCCGCGCCAGTCGGCGGCGGTCACGCGCCAGCCTTCGCCATGCCAGTGATCGAGCGTTTCGAGATATTTTTCGTAGAAGTCGCCGCGCCCGGGAAGGAACAGGATCGATCCCCGTTTGCCGCCGCCCGATCCCGGCCAGTCGATCCGCCTGATCGCATGTCCATCGGGCAGGACGAAACGCGATTCGGTCGCGGACGCGGGAATGGCGCGGCGGTCGAAGGTTTCCTGTGGCGCTGGCATGCCGGTGTCCGCGGCCTCCTCTATGGTTACTTTTTGGTAAGCACGCTGCGCTATCACTGCCGTCCGAAGCAGAGCTTGCGGAGCGTCATGCAAAACCAGATTTTCACCTACGTATTGCTTGCCGGATTGGCAATCGCACTGCTCTGGGTAATCGTGACCGACCTCAGGCACCGGACGATCAGCAACCGGCTGACGCTGACCGTTGCGCTTGGTGCGCCGCTGTACTGGCTGTCGATCGGATTGCCGCTCTGGCCCGGCATCGGCTTCCAGATCGGACTGGCCCTGCTGGTCTTCGCAACCTGCTGTGTGCTGTTCGCCATTCGCCAGATGGGCGGCGGCGACGTCAAGCTGCTGACCGCGCTGGCGCTGTGGATCCCGCCCTCGCAATTTACCTTGCTGCTGATCGCGATGGCGATGCTCGGCTGGGTGCTGACGATGGGGATTGCTGCGTGGCGGGTGGCGCATTCGACCACGATCAGGACCCGTCCGGCGCGCGATACCGCAATGCTATTGGTGGGAACGCTCATCGCGGCCCTCTTCGCGAGCGCGGTCCTGGGCGGGCCGCAATTGCCAGTGCCCGAAGCGCTGATCGCGGCTGCGGCGAGCAGCGCATCAGCCGCCATCGCGCTCGTTGCAGCACCGTTCGCAGTCCTGCTGATCGTCACGTTCGGATCGATCCGGATCATTCGCCGGCACGAACGGGACCTGTGGGTCCCCTACGGCCCGGCGATCTCGCTCGCGGGCATCTGGATCGTCGCCAGCGGACAGTTGCTGGCGCAGGCGGGGCCCGTCGCAGGCGGTTGAGAACCCGTTCTTAACCAATTCGCCCGTAAGGCACGAAACCATACTTGCCCGCACCTTTGACCGGCGGGCCGAATTAGGGGGCTAGACAGCCATGGATAGGAAGAAGCTGGTTCTGCTGATCGCCGCGCTGGTAATCGCGGTTGGTACGGCGCTGATTGCGCGCAGCATGTTCGCCGGCGCAAGCGCACCGCAGGCCGATGCCGCGGCGCGGGTCGAAGCGCAGGGCCCCAAGGTCCTGGTTGCCCAGCGCGCGCTGCCGGTCGGCACGATCATAACGGCCGATGCAATCGGCTTCCAGCTGTGGCCCGAAGAGCTGGTCCAGGACGCCTATTTCCTCGACGGCGAAGCCGATATGAGCAAGCTGCTGGGCACGGTGGTACGCCACCCGATCACGGCCGGCGAACCCGTCACGCAGGGCACGCTGGTCGCGCCGGGCGATCGCGGCTTCCTCGCCGCCGCTCTGGCACCGGGCATGCGCGCCATCACCGTTCCCGTGACCGCCCAGTCGGGCGTGGCCGGCTTCGTCTTCCCGGGTGACCGCGTCGACATGGTCCTGACGCAGGAGGTCGATGGCACCGAGGGTGCGAATCTGAAGGCGTCGGAAACCATCCTTCGTAACCTTCGTGTTTTGGCCACCGATCAGTCCACCGTGTCTGAAAAGAACGAGGACGGCTCGACCGTGGTGAAGGAGTTCCGCACGGTGACGCTCGAAGTCACTCCGGTGATCGCCGAAAAGGTCGCCGTCGCGCAGACCATCGGCGTGCTCAGCCTGTCGCTGCGCTCGCTGGCCGACAACCAGACCGAACTCGAACGCGCGATCGCTTCGGGTGATGTGACGATCCCCGATGACGCCACGCCCGAAGAGGAAGAACGCATCCTGCGCCAGGCGATGTCGCGCCCGATCGACGGCAAGGCAAGTTTTGTCACGGGCGGCGACGTCTCGCGCTTCCAGCGCCGGACGGTTCCGCCGCAGGGCTCGACCGCCCCGCAGCAGGCCGCAATGCCTACCGCCGGTCCCGAAGCGCTCACCTATTCGGGCCCCACGGTCCGCGTCACGCGCGGCAAGGAAACCACGCAGGTACCGGTGGGCGGTCGATGAGCGGAAAAAAGAACAAGGTACGCCATTCAGGGGGCCAAGCCATGAAACGTCGTCTTACATCCAAACTGCTGCTGGCCAGCCTGGCGATCGCGCCGCTGGCAGCTGCACCGACAAGCGTCGCGACGGCGCAGTCGGTCGTGCGCCCGACATCGGAAGTCGTCCTGTCGATCGGCCGCGGCGAACTGGTCAATGTGCCCGGCACCATGGCCGACGTCTTCGTCGCCAACGAAGAGATCGCCGACGTGCAGATCAAGTCGCAGCGCCAGCTGTTCGTGATGGGCAAGTCCGGCGGCGAAACCACGATCTACGCCAGCAATGCGGCGGGCGACATCATCTGGTCCGCCAATATCCGCGTGGGCTCGAACATCGGCAGCATCGACCAGTTGCTCGCCATGGCCATGCCGCAGGCGAAGATATCGGTCGCCACCATGGGGTCAAATGTCATCCTGCTGACCGGCACGGTCGCAGCGCCCGAAGACGCCGCCGAAGCACAGCGCCTCGTCGAGGCCTATGTCGGTACGGACGCGAATGTCATCAGCCGCCTGCGCATGGCGACACCGCTACAGGTCAACCTGCAGGTTCGCATTGCCGAGGTCAGCCGCAGCGTGGTGCGTGCGCTGGGTGTCAATCTCACCAGCGTGGATGCGACCGGCGGCTTCAAGTTCGGGATCGGCCAGGGCCGCTCTCCCTTCACGCAGGTTTCGCCGGGCGGACCGGTCGCGGTGGGGAGCGACCTCGAGGGCGATCTCTACAACATTGTCAATCAGGGTTCCTCCGGCAGCACGCTGGGGGCGTTCGGCAAGTTCCTCGGTCTCGATATCGGTGCCGCGCTGGATCTTGCGGAGACGCAGGGGCTCGTCACCACGCTGTCGCAGCCCAATCTGACCGCCCTGTCGGGCGAGACTGCCGAATTCCTCGCGGGCGGAGAGTTTCCGATTCCCCTCGCCCAGGGCCTTGGCACGACCACGATCGAATACAAGAACTACGGGGTGAGCCTGGCCTATACGCCGACGGTTCTCGCCAATGGCCGCATCTCGATGCGCGTCCGTCCCGAAGTATCGGAGCTATCGAGCCAGGGGGCGATCACGCTCAACGGGTTCGAGGTCCCCGCGCTTACCACTCGCCGCGCCGAAACCACGATCGAACTCGGGTCGGGGCAAAGCTTCATGATCGCGGGGCTGCTGTCGAACTCGGCCACCAACACGATCGACAAGGCACCCGGCCTCGGTGACATACCGATCCTCGGCAACCTGTTCCGCTCGACCACCTACCGCAAGGGNGAGACCGAGCTGGTAATCGTGGTGACGCCGTACCTGGTGAAGCCGGTNGACGGCAACGATATCAAGCTGCCGACCGACGGCTTCCGCAANCCGTCCGAGTTCCAGCGCCTGCTGGGTTTCCAGCAGAGCGATGGCGTCACTGGTGCCGAGCGGCCCAAGCCGCGTGCTGTCGAGANNNCGCCCGNCNCGCCGTCGGTATCGCAGGGCCTGCCCGCCNATGACNNCGAACAGCAACCCAAGCGCGAGAGCGAGGCACGCCGCGCTTCGGCGCAGCCCGGCTTCAGCTTCGAATAAGGGGAAGAGTAGAATGGCCAAGGCAATCAAACGCAAGTTCGCCGGCTCGCTCGCACTATCGCTCGGCCTCGCGCTGGGCGCATGCGGCGGCTTCCCGACCGAGAACAAGTCGCTTTACAGCGCCCGCCAGCCGGTCGTCGAACGCACCAATTTCACGCTCGATGTCCAGACCGGCGGCCAGGGCCTGCCGGTGGCTGAACAGCAGCGGATCGCAGGATGGTTCGACGCGATGGGCCTCGGGTATGGCGATCGCATTTCGCTCGACGACCCCACGGCCAACCCGGCGGTTTCGGAAGACCTCGCCGTACTGGCAGAGCGGCACGGCTTGCTGGTCAGCGATGGATCGCCAGTGACTGCCGGCTACGTCGCCCCGGGACAGGCGCGGATCGTCATCACCCGGTCGACGGCCAGCGTTCCCGACTGCCCCAATTGGTCGGCCAATGCCGAGGGCAACGAATATAACGCGACCTACCCGGGATACGGATGTGCCGTGAACGGCAATCTGGCAGCCATGGTTGCCAATCCCGAAGACCTGATCAGCGGGCAGGCGGGCACTGGCGAGACGATCGTCACGACCTCGACCAAGGCCATCAAGGCCTACCGCGACAAGGAACCGACCGGCACTGGCGATCTTGCCGAAGTCAGCAGCACAGAAGGAGGCTAAGCAGCCATGAGCGCTTCACTCAAATCGGGCCTGCCCGGCAACCGCGATGCCTTTGCAGCCTATATCTGCGACGAGAACGCCCTCGACGTGCTGCGCCCGGTCGTGATCGAGCTCGGCTGGCCCCCCGAGAAATGCAACAAGGGCGGTCTGCGCAACGCGATCCAGTCGCTATCGGTCTCGGCAAGCCCGAACATCCTGATGGTCGACCTGTCCGAAAGCGGCGATCCGCTCAACGACATCAACGCACTGGCCGAAGTCTGCGAACCCGGCACGGTGGTCATCGCGATCGGCCAGGTCAACGACGTGCGGCTCTATCGCGACCTGCTGGCCAGCGGGATCCACGATTACCTGCTCAAGCCGCTGTCCGCCAACATGCTGCGCGATTCGCTGACCCAGGCGCAGGCAGTGTTCATGGCCCCCAAGGCGGGCGATGACGAAGGCGTCAAACGCCATATTTCGACTGCCGTGATCGGCACCCGCGGCGGAGTCGGCGCTTCGACGCTGGTCACTTCGCTCGCATGGCTGTTCTCGGCCGAGAAGCGTATGCCGACCGCACTGCTCGATCTCGATGTGCATTTCGGCACGGGCGCGCTGACGCTCGACCTGGAACCGGGCCGCGGTCTTACCGACGCGATCGACAATCCCGGCCGCATCGACGGGCTGTTCATCGAACGCGCGATGATTCGCGCCAACGAGAACCTCGCCATCCTGTCGGCCGAAGCGCCGATCAACCAGCCGCTGATGACCGATGGCGCCGCCTTCCTGCAGCTGCAGGAAGAGTTCAAGCACCAGTTCGAAATGACCGTGCTCGACATGCCGCGCAACATGCTGATCAATTTCCCGCATCTGCTCAATGAAGTGAATGCGATCGTGCTGGCGGCTGAGATGTCGCTTGCCTCGGCNCGGGACACGATCCGNATCCTGTCCTGGCTGAAAACGAACGCCCCGCATTCGCAGGTCATCGTTGTCGCCAACAAGGTGCAGCCAGGCATGGCGGAGATCAGCAAGACCGATTTCGAGGCCTCGATCGAACGCAAGATCGATATCTCCATCCCGTTCGACCAGAAGGCGGCGACCAATGCGGCCAAGTTGGGCAAGACCTTCGTCGACGCGAATGGCGGATCGAAAGCCAGTGCCGCGATCAATCAGCTTGCCTCGCTGGTTATCGGCGCGGCCGAAGGCGACCTCGACGAAAGCGATGGCGGGGGGGCGAAGAAATCGCTGCTCGGCGCACTCGATTTCAAGCAGCTGCTCGCGAAGAAAAAGACCGACCCGGTGGCAGAACCCGCGCAATAACGCCGCCCGGGGGCCAACCCGGTTCTGCCAGCAGGCAAACGGAGACCAAGCATGAACATTACCCAGCTCGCGCTGCTGACCATCGGGGTTTTTGCCCTACTGGCGATCGGGTACATGCTGCTGTCCGGACCGAATGCGAGCAAGGCCAGCCAGCGGCGGCTCGAACAGCTTCGCTATCGCCATTCGCAGAGCACCGATGCCAAGGTCGAATCGCAGTTCAAGAAGGCCATCGCGGCCCGGCGCCCCAAGATGCACCGGGTTGCCGGATCGACGTCACGCGTCGAGGCCCTCGCCAACCGGCTTGACCGCACGGGCAAGGGTTGGACGCTGAGCCAGTATGCCTACGCCTCGATCGGCCTCGGGATCGGCGCTGCCATCCTGCTGTATCTGCGCAGCGGCTCTGTCGGTCTGGCGCTGGCCATCGGTGTCTTTGTCGGCGCGGGCCTGCCGCATTTCATTGTCTCGCGTGCGATCAAGAAACGCACGGCCCAGTTCAATGCCAAATTTCCCGATGCCATCGAACTGCTGGTGCGCGGCCTGCGTTCCGGCCTTCCCGTCACCGAAACGCTTGCCGTGGTGGCGCAGGAGGTACCCGGCCCGGTCGGCGAGGAATTCAAGGGCGTGGTCGAGCGCATCAAGATCGGGCGGACGATGGAGGAAGCACTCCAGCAAACCGCCGATCGGCTCGACATTCCCGAGTTCAACTTTTTCTGCATCACGCTGGCAATCCAGCGTGAGACGGGGGGCAATCTTGCCGAAACGCTGTCGAACCTGTCCGACGTGCTGCGCAAGCGCGCGCAGATGAAGCTCAAGATCAAGGCGATGAGCTCGGAATCCAAAGCTTCCGCCTATATCGTCGGGGCGCTTCCCTTCATCGTTTTCGGCATGATCCTGTGGATCAATCCGTCCTACATCGGCGGGTTCTTCGAAGACGACCGGTTGATTGTCACCGGGCTCGGCGGCTTGGTGTGGATGAGCATCGGCGCCTTCATCATGGCCAAAATGGTCAACTTCGAAATCTGATCGGGGAAGGATAAGCGCAATGGATCCCGCAACCGGCCCCACACTGCTTGGTTTCGACGTTTACATCGTCGGATCGATCATGGCTGGCATTGCCGCCTTGGCCGTCGTTTTCGCCATTTATACGGCGCTGACGATCAAGGATCCGATGAGCAAGCGCGTCAAGGCGCTCGAAGGCCGCCGCGAAGAGCTCAAGATGGGGCTCGTCACGGCAGGCACGAAGAAGCGCCAGAGCCTCGTCCGCAAGACCGACACCACAGACCGGATCAAGGACACGCTCGGCAGCATGAAAGTGCTGCAGCAAAGCCAGGTCGAAGTCGTTCAGCAAAAGCTGGCGCAGGCCGGTTTCCGCAACAAGGAACTGGCCATCGTCATCATCGGCCTGCGCGCCGTGCTGCCGATCCTCCTGGGCGGTTTCGCCTTCGTCATGCTGTATCTGGTCGAAGTCTACCCCGACTGGCAGATGAAGCGCGTCGGAGCGCTCGCCCTCGCCCTGTTCATTGGCTACAAGGGCCCCGAACTCTATATCAGCAACATCGCCAAGAAGCGTTCGGATGCGATCCGGAAGGGGCTGCCCGACGCGCTCGACCTGCTGGTCATCTGCGCCGAAGCCGGCCTGACCGTCGACGCCGCCTTCAATCGCGTGGCCAAGGAACTCGGCCGCGCCTATCCCGAACTGGGTGACGAATTCGCGCTGACCGCGATCGAATTGTCGTTTCTCAACGAACGCAAGAAGGCATTCAACAACCTCGCCTACCGTGTCGATCTCGACGCGGTGAAAGGCGTGGTCACGACCATGATCCAGACCGAGCGCTACGGTACGCCGCTGGCATCGGCGCTGCGTGTCCTGTCGGCAGAATTCCGCAACGAACGCATGATGCGCGCCGAAGAGAAGGCAGCACGGCTTCCGGCCATCATGACCGTGCCGCTCATCCTGTTCATCCTGCCGGTGCTGTTCATCGTCATTCTCGGCCCGGCGGCCTGTTCGATCGCCGACGCTTTCAGCGGCGGGATCGGCTAGACCGCACGCTCCCGCGGCAGATGCGACCCGAAAGCCTGGCCGACGCCTAGTCGGCCAGGCTTTCCGCGTCGAAGTCTCCGGCCTGGTCGCGCACGCGGACGAGCATGTCCAGCAGGCTGGCGCGTTCCTCTTCGCTCAGGACCGAGAACAGCTGGCCTTCGATCTTGAGCGCCAGCGGCATGATACCCGCGTGGACCGCGCGCCCTTCCGAGGTCAGTTCGAGCAGGTGCGACCGCCCGTCGCTGGCATTGGGCGATCGCTGAACCAGNCCNCGGTCTTCCAGCCGCTTGCAGGCCCGGTTCACGGGTACCTTGTCCATCAGCGTCTGCTGCGAAAGCTGGCGCTGCGTCAGCGCNCCGTGATCACCCAGCACGGCCATGATCCGCCATTCGGTGGTCTTCAGCGCGAAGCGCTTGCGATATTGTTCCGCAATCCGCGTCGAAACCGCGTTCGANGCGATCGACAGCTGGTANGGCAGGAACTCTGCAAGGCGTTGGGCGGGCTGGTGTTTCGGCATGGTGCTACGTTTATAGGACGGCCCTCGCATGGCAAGGCCGTTGCCGATGTAACCTTCACTTCCAGCGCGGCGGCTCAGCGATATTCGGGCTGGTCCCACCAGGGGTAGAAATCGGGCATGTCGCTGCCGACCGTGTCGGGATAGGCCGGCGCGCGCTTCTCGAGGAAGCTGGCGATGCCTTCCTTGGCATCCTCGCTGCGGCTGAGCCGGTANATCGCGCGGCTGTCGATCCGGTGCGCATCCATCGGATGTCCGCCCGCGCCCAGCCGCCACAGCATCGCGCGGGTCATCGCCACCGACACGGCCGAGGTGTTGTCGGCAATCTCGCGCGCGATCCCCATCGCGGCATCGAGCAATTCGCCCTGCGGATGGAGCGACCGGACGAGGCCGCGATCGAGCGCCTCCTGCGCATCGAATATGCGCCCGGTCATGCACCATTCGAGCGCGGTCTGCATGCCAACCAGCCGCGGCAGGAACCAGCTCGAGGCGGCTTCGGGCGTGATTCCCCGCCGCGCGAAGACGAAGCCGAAGCGCGCCGTGTCGCTCGCCAGCCGGATGTCGAACGGCAATTGCATCGTTGCGCCGACGCCCACCGCCACCCCGTTGCACGCGCCAATCAAGGGTTTCTTGGAATCGAACAGGCGCAGGGTCAGCCGTCCGCCCCCGTCGCGCACGCGCTCGTCGGACAGGTCGTCGACCGGATTGGGATCGGAGAAGACATGCCCCCCGTCATCGGGCGTGAGATCCGCCCCGGCGCAGAACGCCCTGTCGCCGTGTCCGGTCACCACCACCGCGCGCACGCTGTCATCGGCGTCGGTCGTGTCGATCGCATCGATGAATTCGGCCATCATCGTGCGGGTGAAGGCGTTCATCTTGTCGGGCCGGTGCAGCGTCACGGTNGCGATGCCGTCGGCGATGTCGAGCTTGATCTGGCTGTAGGNCATGGGTTGGTTTTCCTCTCCGGTCATCCCGTCAGGACGGAACGCATGGAACGCGGTCCCGAGGGTCAAATGCAAAGCGCCCCCGCCCGCGCCGTTTTCGGCATGCGGACGGNGGCGCTGGAATAAATCATGCAGGCNAGNCTAGGTCTCCCGCCTGCAATGGGAAAGCCGTCTGGCGATCACCGCGGCGCCATGCGGATGGCACCGTCGAGGCGCACGTCNTCGCCGTTGAAGTAGCCGGTCTCGATCATGCACATGGCAAGCTTGGCGTATTCACCCGGCAGGCCGAGACGCTTGGGGAACGGCACGCTGGCTGCGAGCGCTTCCTTCACCTGCGGCGGCGCGGCATTCATCAGCGGGGTCTCGAAAATGCCCGGCAGGATGGTGTTCACGCGGATGCCTTCCTTCATCAGGTCGCGCGCGATCGGCAGGGTCATGCCGACGACGCCGCCCTTCGATGCCGAATAGGCCGCCTGGCCCATCTGGCCGTCCTCGGCCGCGACCGAGGCGGTGTTGACGATCGCACCGCGATTGCCTTCCTCGGTCAGCGGGTCGAGCGTCATCATGCCGGCGGCCGACTTGGCGATGCAGCGGAAGGTGCCGATCAGGTTGACCTGGATGACGAAATCGAAGGCCGACAGCGGGAAATGCTTGATCTCGCCGCTCTGCTTGTCGCGGCTGGCGGTCTTGATCGCATTGCCGATGCCTGCGCAATTGACGAGGATGCGTTCCTGGCCATGCGCTTCGCGCGCCTTGGCGAAACCGGCATCGACGTCCTCGTCGCTGGTCACATTGACCTTGCAGAAGATGCCGCCGATGTCCTTGGCGACGGCTTCGCCCTTCTCTTCGTTCATGTCGAAGATGGCGACCTTGGCGCCCTTGGCGGCCAGCGCACGCGCAGTCGCTTCGCCGAGACCCGATGCACCGCCGGTGACGACGGCGGGGGTTTTGCTACTTACTTCCATGGATTGTCCTCTCAGATTTCAAGTGAATTAGAGCGCCTCGACGATGGTGACGTTGGCGACGCCGCCGCCTTCGCACATCGTCTGCAGGCCGTATTTCTTGCCGCGCGCCTTGAGCGCGTGGACCAGCGTGGCCATCAGCTTGGTGCCCGACGCACCGAGCGGGTGGCCCAGCGCGATCGCGCCGCCATTGACATTGAGCTTGGCGGGATCGGCATCGAGGTGCTTGAGCCATGCCAGCGGGACCGGGGCAAAGGCTTCGTTCACCTCGTACAGGTCGATGTCGTTGATCGACATGCCCGCGCGCTGGAGCGCACGCTCGGTGGCGAACAGCGGTTCTTCGAGCATGATTACCGGATCCCCGGCCGTGACGGTCAGATTGTGAATCCGCGCCAGCGGGGTGAGGCCGTAGTCCTTCAGCGCCTGCTCGCTGACCACCAGCACCGCGCTCGACCCGTCGCAGATCTGACTGCTGCTGGCCGCGGTGATCTTGCCTTCGGGGCTGAGCAGCTTGACGCCGGCGATACCTTCCAGCGTCGCGTCGAAGCGAATGCCTTCATCAACCGTGTGGCATTCCTCGCCTTCGGCGGTTTCGATCTCCACGCCGACGATTTCGGCCTCGAAGGCGCCCGACTTGGTCGCCTCGATCGCCTTCTGGTGGCTCGACAGCGCAAAGCGGTCGAGGTCGTCCTTCGAGAAGCCGTGCTTCTGCGCGATCATTTCCGCGCCCATGAACTGGCTCCACTGGATGCCGGGATATTTCTCCTCCAGCCCGGGCGACTTATAATTGCCCAGACCTTCCTTCATGTGGAACATCGCGGTCGAGCCCATGGGCACGCGGCTCATGCTCTCGACACCCGCGGCGATGACGACGTCCTGCGTGCCGCTCATCACCGCCTGCGCGGCGAACTGAATCGCCTGCTGGCTGGAGCCGCACTGGCGGTCGATCGTGACCGCGGGGACGCCCTCGCCCAGATGCTTGCTCGCCAGCACGGCATTGCGACCGACCTGCATGGCCTGCTCGCCGCCCTGGCTGACGCAGCCCATCACCACGTCATCAACAGCCTTGGCCTCGAGACCGCTGCGCTCCATGACCGCATCGAGCGATGTGGCGGCGAGATCGACCGGGTGCACCCCGGCCAGACGGCCCCCGCGGCGCCCCCCGGCGGTACGGACGGCTTCGACGATATAGGCTTCGGGCATCGACATCCTCATTATAGGTTTTCAAATGGGACCAATTGGGTAAGCCGGGGTTACGTAAACGTCAAGCAGCGCGGGACCGAATGTTTCCGCGATTGCTCCGCCTGCCCGGACGCATGAAAACCGGGCGGGCCGGCGGGTGTGACATCGGCGTCACACCCGCTACGCCAAACCGGCCAAAATGTAACAAAAGCTTTGCATTCACCGCGTCCCTAAAGGCACATGCGACGTTCCACTGGAGGGATCCTGCATCTGCATGGGCGTTAAGTTCGTGCATTTTCTCTATNCCTCCCAGGGGTTCCTTGGAGATCCGACCTCAGGGGTCGGTCGATCAATAGAGGGATTATCAGAGTGAAACTCCAAACCTACTTCAAAGCCAGCGCGGCACCCGCCGCTCTCGGTCTTGCGCTTCTCGCGCAGCCGGCGATGGCACAGGTTGCAACGGAAGCGGAAGAAACTGCCGCTCCCGTCGTGCCTTCGGAAGCAATCGTCGTTACCGGTTCGCGTATTTCGAACCCCAACCTCGAACTGGCCAGCCCGGTCAGCGTCGTCAGCAGCGACGATCTCGAACTCGCCCAGACCAACGTTGCAGAAGAATTCCTGCGCGAACTGCCTTCGGCGGTTCCGAGCGTCGGTTCGGCCGTCAACAACGGCAACGGCGGCTCGAGCTTCGTCAACCTGCGCGGCATCGGCTCCACGCGTAACCTCGTCCTGCTTGACGGCCGCCGCTTCACGCCGGCTGACACCACCGGCCGCGTCGACCTCAACAACATTCCGCTGGCAGTGATCGAGCGAACGGAAATCCTGACCGGCGGCGCAAGCACCACCTACGGTGCCGACGCAATCGGCGGTGTTGTCAACTTCGTCACCAAGACCGACTTCGAGGGCCTCGAGGCAACCGCTTCGCAGCAGATCACCGAAGAAGGCGACGGCAGCGTTTTCCGTGCCGACGTCACCATTGGTGCCAACTTCGACGACGGCCGCGGTAACGCAGTCCTGAGCATCGGCTACCAGAACCAGGACGCCGTCTATCAGGGTGATCGTGGCTTCTCGCTGTTCAACATCGGTTCGTTCTCGGGCAACCCGAGCGGTTCCTCGAACGCCATTCCCGCCGTTATCGTCGGCCCGACGCCGGAAGGCTTCGGTCAGCTGACCGACGATGGCCAGGGTTACGTTGACGGCGTGTTCGATCGTCCGTTCAACTTCAACCCGTTCAACATCTTCCTGACGCCGTTCGAACGTTTCAACGTCTATGGTTCGGCGAACTACGAAGTGTCGGACGCTGTCGAAGTGTTCACGCAGGCGGCGTTCTCGAAGAATACCGTTTCGACGATCATCGCTCCGGGCGGTTCGTTCTTCAACACCTACCAGGTCAACCTGAACAACCCGTTCATGCCCGACCAGCTGGCACAGGCCTTCTGTGACGGCCTCGAGCTCACCGCAGCAGAATGCACTGCCGGCCGCAACACCCAGTTCGGTGCGACGCTGGCCGACGGCACTGCCAACCCCGACTATGTCGAAATCAGCACCTCGGTCCGTCGTCGTACGCCCGAAGCTGGTTCGCGTACTTCGGACTTCACCACCACGCTGTTCAACCTCGTGGGCGGCCTGCGCGGCGACATCACCGATTCGATCGGCTGGGAAGTCTCCGGCGGATACGGTGAAAGCGAGCGCATCCAGCGTCAGGGCGGTTTCGCTCGTTTCGATCGCCTTCAGCAGTCGCTGATCGCGATTCCCGACGGTGCCGGTGGCGTCCAGTGTTCCGATCCCTCGGGCGGTTGCGCTCCGATCAACCTGTTCGGTCCGCTCGGCGATCTCGGTTCGCAGGAAGCCATCGACTACGTCTTCAACCTGACGCAGCAGGTGATCACCCAGGCCAGCCTCACGCAGGCCCAGGCGATCATCGACGGCGACCTCGGCTTCGGCATTTCGGCTAGCCCGATCTCGTTCGCGCTCGGTGCCGAATACCGCAAGTACACCGCAACCCGCCTGTCGGACGAAGCTTCGCAGACCCCGGGTGCAGTTGTCGGCGGCGGCGGTGCCGCTCCGGACATCAACGGTTCGTACAACGTCAAGGACTTCTTCGCCGAAGTCGCCATCCCCGTCATCGAAGATTCGTTCGTTCGCGATCTGACCCTCGAAGCCGGTGGCCGTTATTCGGACTACTCGACTGCAGGCGGTGAGTTCACCTGGAAGGTCGGCGGTACGCTGACCCCCATCGATGGCATCACCTATCGCGGTAACTACCAGCGTTCGTCGCGTGCACCGAACATCGGTGAACTCTTCACGCCGGTCGTCACCCAGCTGTCGAACCTTGCGGTCGATCCCTGTGCGGGGACCAACCCGGTTGGCAATGCTGCCCTGACGGCGGCCTGCGTTTCGCAGATCGTTGCAGGCGGCGCCACCCAGGCCTTCGCACAGAGCCGTATCGGCAACATCCTCCAGCCGGCTGCTGGCCAGATCAACATCACCACGGGCGGCAACCCCGATGTTGGCGTTGAAACGGCCACCACCTGGACGGTGGGTGCAGTGTTCGAACCGATGTACAACCTCTCGTTCACGGTCGACTACTTCAACATCAAGGTTGAAGACGCGATCACGACTCCGACGGTCAACGACCTTGTCGGCGGTTGTTACGACGCACCGAGCGCGGACAATCCGTTCTGCTCGCTGATCGTTCGTAGTGCTGCGACCGGTGGTCTCGACGGTTCGCCGAACGAAGTTCCCGGGCTGCTGCTCAGCCTGTCGAACCTCGGCACGATCAAGACGGATGGTATCGACGTCAGCCTGCGCTATCGCACGAGCCTGACCGACGATATCGGCTTCCGCTTCTCGACCGACGGCACCTGGACGAACCGCAACGAATTCCAGGCAACCCCGACTTCGGTCAACCGCGAGTGCGTAAGCTACTACTCGGTGAACTGTAGCTCGATCCAGCCTGAGTTCGTGTTCAACACCCGCGCNACCTTCTCGTTCTACGACGAGCTGGATGTNTCGCTGCTGTGGCGCTACCTCGACGGNGTCGAGTNCGAACCGCTCCAGCGTGCGGAAAGCGGCGACGCNTTCGTCGGCACCCTGCCGGAAGACACTGGTCCGGTGGCTGGCCAGGAAGTGGACTTCAACACCATTCCGGCTGAAAGCTACTTCGACCTGAGCCTGCGTTGGTTGGCGACCGAAAACTTCGAGTTCGTCTTCACCGTGCAGAACCTGCTCGACAACAAGCCGACCATCGTCGGTTCGGACATCGGCTCGACCGCGTACAACTCGGGTAACATCTACCCGTCGACCTACGACGCCCTCGGCCGTCGTTATGCTGCAGCGGTGAAGCTTCGCTTCTAGTCGCAGATCAACTGAACAAGAGAGGGGCGGTGTTTTCACCGCCCCTTTTTTTTATTTGAAATCGGTGCTATCATGAACGCGGATCGGAATAGAATGGGTAGGACAAATTCCTTTTTGACGACTTGAACAAAGGCATTTGGATTCCCGATTCAGCCGCGCGCTTCTTTGTGAAGGCACTAGCAGATGGACCGAGAACTTACCGGGTTCACACGCGAACACGAAGGGATCAAAAAATGCGCAGAAAGTTTCTTGGAGTCTTGTACTGTGCAACGATCATTGTTTCGCCTGCTCCTCTCTCCGCCGGCGACGAGGGAGCCGAGCCCGCTCGCGATGAGCAAGGCAAGATCACTGACAGGCGTCATCCTGACTATGTGAAGTGTCGCACCGAATCGGTAGCCGGATCACGAGCCAAGAAGCGCCGTATCTGCCTCACGAATGAACAATGGGCCGAAGTGGCACGACAAGGCCGGAGCATGGCAACCGCGATTGTCGAAGGCGGTCGAGCAGGGATCGACTGGGAAGCGGTCCAGCAGAACAAGCGCAGCTCACCCTGCCAGCAATTCGTGTGCTGATCGGATTGGACAGGCCGGGAGTTGCCGAGCGACGCGCCTGACGGCGCGCTCTACGATCCGGCCCGGGAGAATGGGGGCGGATAGGCACACCCGGGGCTGCGGTCGGCGACGGCGAGACGCCGCGTCGTATATCGTTGGCTCCCCCCATGGAAAATCGGTTCTTCGCTCGAACAAGATGTGCAATGCATCATCGTAGATGAGGAGGTGAAGATGAAGAAGATTTGNGCTTTGGCCTGTACTGCGCTCATGTTTGCGGGAGTGCCGGCATCTGCTCAGCAGGGCACTGGAGAGCCTGCGCGCGATGCGGAGGGGAAAATTACCGATGAGAAGCATCCGGACTACATTCTTTGCCGGACCGAGTCTGTCATCGGCTCGCGAGCCAAGAAGCGCCGTGTCTGCCTGACCAATCGGGAATGGGCGCGTGTCGCACGCGAAGGCCGCGGCCTTGCGAGCGCGATGGCGGAGAAGAATTCCTCCGGGCTGATTACGAACTGACGACGTTCGGCGTTCACGCCGTTCGAGGNCGACCGGGGGTTCCGAGGTCCNATGAGGGCCACGCCATGCTCGGCCGGCAGGATACAAAGCCAGATTCCGGTCTTTGACAAGGCNGCCGTTGCAAAAGGCGACCATGGTGCTCGAGCACTTGTACTGCCCTTTGGTGCTGGCCTCGCNGCCCAGGGAGGCGAGACGCAGGATCAGTCCCCCGAAGCGGAAGCGGTTACCGAACAGAAAGCCAAGACCAGCGACAGGATGATNTGCAAGACTGTCCGCAGCGTTCGTTCGCGTGCAATCAAGAACGAAGTTTGCATGACGAAGAAGCAGTGGCTTGCCGCAGCTCGTCAGGGCAATGGTCTCGCATGCTCGATCGTGAGGGGTGCGGCGAGTGGCCAGTGGGACGTCCTGGACCGCGACGACGGCGCCACCTGNGCCCTGCGTCTCAGCGNAAGGCGGAGGACACTGGCGCGACATCGAGTCCGATGCCGTCCGCCACNACCCTNACCCATTCGGCGACCTTGGCGATCTCGTCGCTGTTGGCCTCGCGCGTCGCGGCGATTTGCCGCTCGCGGTCGCTGCNGGAATAGGACGTCGATTCCTTCGAGTTTCGCGTGAAAGCCGGTCCCGCTGCGATCGCCGCGCTATCTTCNGGGNCNGGGTGNAATTCGAAGCGNGCGAAGAATTTCGCAACCGTCTCGGCCGGTTCCGCCAACAGGCTGCGGCTGTCGCAGATCCCGAGACGCCCGGCGCCGAACCGGTCCTGCATTTTCCGGTAAATTGAATGGTGCGAAAGCCACCCCAGGCCGGCGACCTGCAGATCGGTCAGTTCGAACATCTCATCGGGCGCGAATTGCTGTGCCAGAACGCCATCCTGCATCTGGCCGATCAATGCCTGTCGCACCCAGCGGCGTCCCCACAGACCCTTTACCGCGATCGAGGCGAGGAAGTCTTCGATCGGCGCATAGAGCAGGATCGCATGCGCATCCGCGCGCAGACCCATGATGGCAGGCGCGAGTGAGTTCACGATATTAGAGGGTTTGACCACGACCGCGCGGTCATCGCCGAACGGCCGCGCGAGCAGCGCAAGCGCCACATCGAGTACCGCGGCGATCTTTTCCGGCTGCGCCCCTCGCCGCCGCCAACCGACGACGTCGTTGAGCACCACCGGCTCGACCAGCCCCATCGAATAGCCGGGGGCATCGAACATGCGTGCCACCAGGGTCGAACAGCAATAGGCCGAATGGAACACGAAGTGGATCGGAGCTGCGGGCAGGGCCCGCCGGTCGATCCGTTCAAGCGGTATCACGCGTTCCGCTCCGGTATCGGGCAGATGCTCGTCGGTCAGGAACGCGGCCTCGCGTTGCACGTCGCGCGGGACATGCCGAAAGCGGAAGCTGCCGTTCGTCTCGTCATAACGATGCGGCAGCCATTCCGCATCCTGCAGGATATCCTGATGTGTGATCATGGTGCGGTGGGCCTGCCCTCAGCGGATGCGGGTCACGCCCTTGAACCCCGTCTTGTCCGCAATTCGCACGCGATATCCGCCGGTAGCGCTTTCGCTGATCGTCACCTCCAACCCGACGCGGAAGCGTGCCCGCAGACCGCCGCTCGAGAGCACTCGCCACACCTGTCCGTTATCGAGCGCGATCGTCGTCTGCCCGGTCCGCAGGTTCGCATCCACCGCAGCGATCGTCGCCGTGAGTTCGGCCATCCGGGCCCCCGAGGAATCCACCGGAAGACCGAATCGTTCGCGCCGGTATTGCTGGCGCTTTTCCTGCAATTCCTCGTCCACCCCGTACTGGGTGTCGAGCGCCCGGTCGTAGCACGCCAGCCGCTCGTCATCGCTGCCGATGGCGCGGCAGTCGAGCAGCGCCTCGGAAGGCTCGTCCTGCGCCGACGTCACTGCCGGGAACGCCAGGGTGCACATCGCTGCAAGCCCGGCGGAAGCCGCGCCCATGTACCAGGAGCGATTGCCCATCGTGCGCGAACCCGCGCGTGACGAGGTCAGACGATCAGGACGAAGCAGCATGCATTGATTTCCTAGAAAGCGTGGGCGTCAGAACCGCGGCGAGCCTATCAGATCGCAGCCCGCCGACAAGCCGCGGCGCACGGTCGGGACCGGTGATTGTCGTGCAGATGGATGCCTCTGTAGCAAATGATGTGTCATTTTCATTGCAGTTCGGGGCAAACCTCATGCGAGTTTTCCCTTACGGAAGCTAAAGCATTGCCACGTTCGGAAGTTTTGGTTCTCATGCACGCGTGCAATCATGCACGGTCGCAATCAGGGAACCACAACATGACCTCCACCCCCCCGTTCGCACGGGGCCGGCGGCTTGCGCTCTTCACGAGCGCGGGTATCGCCGCCCTGGCCGTTTCGACACCTGCCTTCGCGCAGGATGCCGACGACACCATCGTCGACGAACAGGCCGCAGCCGCTCCCGAGGCCGATAATGCCATCGTCGTGACGGGTTCGCGCATCCGCCGCCCCAACCGCGACACGCTCGAGCCCTCGATCGTCGTCAACGCCGACCAGATCGAAGAACGCGGTCTGACCAATGTCGGCGAAGTGCTCAACGAACAGCCCGCTTTCGGTCCGCCCGCCAGCAGCGCGGTCGGCGGCCAGTCGGGTTCCTTCGGTTCGGGCCAGAGCTTCATCAACTTCTTCGGTCTGGGCTCGCAGCGCACGCTGACGCTGGTCAACAGCCGCCGCTACGTCAGCTCGAACACCGCTTCGATCTTCGGCCCCGTGGCNGCCGGTTCGCAGGTCGANCTCAACACGATCCCCACGCTGATGGTCGACCGTCTTGAAACCATCGCCGTCGGCGGCGCACCGATTTACGGTGCCGANGCCATCGCCGGCACCGTGAACATCATCCTCAAGGACCGNTTCGAAGGCGTCCGCTTCGACGCGCAGATGGGNATNGCCGANGAAGGCGATGCGCANGAATACCGTCTGGGNGCNATGGTNGGNACCAGCTTCGCCGATGGTCGCGGCAACGTGGTTGCAGCGGTCGAGTACAACAACACCGAAGGCCTGCTGTACACCGATCGTGAACGCACGGCACAGGGNCTGTTCTACGCCGCTCCCAATGATCCGAACTCGCCGTTCGACAACGTCGTCATCAGCGATCGCCGTATCCCGATCCTCAGCGANTTCGGCGCTCCGACGACNNNCGATATCGTNCCCGGCTTCGGCTTCGACATCACCGACGGCAGCGGCAACACGCTGGTGTTCGATGCCAATGGCAACCTNACNCCGCTGGACTTCGGCGAACGCTACGGTGTGGTGAACTCCGCCGGCGGCAACGGNTTCAGCCTTCTCCCGGTCTCGAACCTGCTCTCGCCGGTCGAGCGCTATCTCGGCGCGCTCACCGCTACCTACGACGTAACCGATTCGATCACGGCCTTCCTCGAAGGACAGTACGCCAATTCGAAGGGTACCGAACTGCGCTCGCAGCCGGTTTACAACACCTGGCTGTTCGACGATGCGGGCACGCCCGACGGCAATCTGATCGTGCCGTTGANCAACCCGTTCCTGTCGGACGAAGCCCGTGCAACCATTGGCGCGCAGCTTCCCGCGGGCCAGGACTTCTTCTACCTCGGCCGCGCCAACACCGACCTGATCGCCGGTGAAGGCTCGTCGGAAGTCGAAGTCTATCGTGTTGTCGCCGGTCTGCGTGGCGATTTCTACCTCGGTTCGCGCAATCTGAACTGGGAAGTCTCGGGCCTCTACGGTCGTTCGCGTACCGAGGGTCGCAGCCGCGAACTGGTGCAGCAGAACTTCGAGAACGCCCTGGCTGGCTGCCCGGCCGGAGCAGACAGTTCGCCGATCGCGACGATCAGCGACATCTGCGCCCCGTTCAACCCGTTCGGCAACCAGAACACGCAGGCCGTGGCGGATTACGTCACGACTATCGCCAACCCGACCGCGACCAACGAACAGTATGATTTCATCGCCACCATCGGCGGCGACCTGTTCAATATCTGGAGCGGCCCGGTCGGTTTCTCGATCGGTTACGAGCACCGTGACGAATCGGCGGACTTCGATCCGGGTGCGTTCTTCTTCGGCCAGCCCGACCCGGCCGACCCGGATGCACCGCGCACCCAGTTCGGTCGCTCGATCCCGATCGATCCGGTCTCAGGTTCGTACAACACCGACGAAGTGTTCGGCGAACTCCAGATCCCGCTTGTTTCGCCGACGATGGACGTTCCGTTCGTCAACCTGCTCGAAGCCAAGGGCGCCATTCGTTACGTCGATAACTCGCTCACCGGCGGGGATATCACCTGGACGGCCGGCGGGCGCTGGAAGCCAGTTGAAGATTTCGCGATCCGCGGCAACTTCACCCGTTCGATCCGCGCACCTGCGATCACCGAACTGTTCAACCCGAACAGCGCGATCTTCACCACCGCGGACGATCCGTGCGATGCACGTTTCATCAACGCTGGACCGAACCCGGCCCAGCGTGCGGCGAACTGTGCTGCGGACGGACTGCCGGCCAATTTCACCTCGAACATCGTCGACTTCACGACGCGCGGTTCGCTTTCGGGCAACACCGAACTCGAGAATGAAACGGCCGATAGCTGGACCATCGGTGCGGTGTTCACACCGACCTTCGCTCCGGGCCTTACCCTGTCGGTCGACTGGGTCGATATCGCTCTCGAAGGTGCGATCCAGAGTGTGAACGCCGAAGGCACGCTGGAAGCATGCTACGATGCCAACGACTTCCCCAACTCGGCTTGCGATCGCATCGATCGCGACGGGGCGGGCCAAGTCGAATTCATCCGCACCGGCTACCTCAATGTCGCATCCTATGACTACCAGGGTGTGATTGCGGACCTGCGCTGGACCGAGGCAACGCCGTTCCTCGGCGCTGACAGCCGCATCAGCCTGCGTGGTTCGTACCAGTACATCGACAAGCTCGAGCAGCAGGTCGGGACGGGCGATCTCTCGACGTTCCGTGGAAGCCCGGGCTATTCGAAGCACCAGGCTACCGTCGGCGTGACTTACGAGAACAACGGTTTCGGCGCATTCACGCAGATCCAGTACATCGGCGAAAACGTCGTTGATCCGGATGCGGCACCGACCTCGTACCAGTTCTTCGAGCGCGACGAGATCGTTTACATGGACGCTGGCATCAGCTTCCGCACCGAAAACGACTTCACCTTCCGCTTCATCGTCGAGAACCTGTTCGACCGTAGCGCGCCCTACCCGGCGCCGACCGGTGGTGGCCTGACCACCTATTTCGACGGGATCATGGGTCGCTACTTCAAGGTAGCCGCAACATTCGGCTTCTGATCCAGATCGGAATCCTAAAAGAAAGGGCCCCGGGAAACCGGGGCCCTTTTTCGTTTCCGCATCGGGTCCGACGCGGTCAGGTGATCGTCATCGCCAGTTCGCCGTCGCCTTCGTCGATCGCGACCTTTGCGCCGTCGGGCACCTTGCCGGCGAGGATCATGTCCGCCAGCGGGTCCTGCACGTAGCGCTGCACCGCGCGCTTGAGCGGGCGCGCGCCATAGACCGGGTCGTAACCCACGCGGCCGAGCCATTTCTTCGCCGCCTCGGTCAGGTCGAGCACGATCTTGCGATCCTTCAGGAGCTTCTGCACCCGCGCGACCTGGATATCGACGATCGGCGCCATGTGCTCATGCGCAAGGCGGTGGAACAGGATGATCTCGTCCAGCCGGTTGAGGAACTCGGGGCGGAAATGCCCGCGCACCACGTCCATCACCTGCGGTTCGACATCCTCGACCTTCTGGCCGTCGTCCATATTGGCGAGATACTGGCTGCCGAGGTTCGAGGTCAGGATGATCAGCGTGTTGCTGAAATCGACCACGCGGCCCTGCCCGTCGGTCAGCCGCCCGTCGTCGAGCACCTGCAGCAGCACATTGAACACGTCGCTATGCGCCTTCTCGACTTCGTCGAACAGCACCACCTGGTAGGGGCGCCGGCGCACCGCTTCAGTCAGCACGCCGCCTTCCTCGTAACCGACATAGCCTGGAGGCGCGCCGATCAGCCGGGCAACCGCGTGCTTCTCCATGAACTCGCTCATGTCGATGCGCACCATCGCGCTGTCGTCGTCGAACAGGAAGCCGGCAAGCGCCTTGGTCAGTTCGGTCTTGCCCACGCCGGTCGGCCCGAGGAACAGGAAGCTGCCCAGCGGGCGCCCCGGATCCTGGAGGCCCGCGCGCGCGCGGCGCACGGCCTTGGACACCGCGTCGATCGCCTGGCTCTGGCCGATCACCCGCTTGGCGAGGATGTTCTCCATGTCGAGCAGCTTTTCGCGTTCGCCTTCCATCATCCGATCGACGGGAATGCCCGTCCAGCGGCTGACGACACCGGCGATATCGTCTTCGGTGACCTCTTCCTTGAGCAGCGCATTGTCGGTGTGGCCCGACGCTTCCGCGAGCTTCTTCTCCAGCTCGGGGATTCGCCCGTATTGCAGCTCGCCCGCCTTCTGCAGGTCGCCGCCGCGCTGCGCCTGTTCCAGTTCGATCCGCGCCTGGTCGAGGTCCTCCTTGATCCGCGCTTCGGCGTGGATCTTGTCGCGTTCGTTCTGCCAGCGCGTGGTCAGCTCGCTCGATTGCTGTTCGAGTTCGGACAGTTCCTTGCGCAGGTTTTCGAGCCGGTCCTTCGACGCGGTATCGGTTTCCTTCTGCAGCGCCTGTTCCTCGATCCGCAGCTGGATGATGCGGCGGTCGAGGTTCTCGATTTCCTCGGGCTTGCTTTCAACTTCCATGCGGATGCGGCTGGCGGCCTCGTCCATCAGGTCGATCGCCTTGTCGGGCAGGAAGCGGTTCTGGATATAGCGGTTGGACAGCTGCGCCGCAGCGACGATCGCGCCATCGGTGATGCGCACACCGTGGTGCAGTTCGTACTTGTCCTTGATCCCGCGCAGGATCGATACCGTGTCCTCGACGCTGGGCTCGTCGATGAAAACCGGCTGGAAGCGCCGCTGCAGCGCGGGGTCCTTCTCGACATATTTCTGGTATTCGTCGAGCGTGGTCGCGCCGATGCAATGCAGTTCGCCGCGGCTGAGCGCGGGCTTGAGCAGATTGCCCGCATCCATGCTGCCCTCGCTCGCGCCCGCACCGATCAGCGTGTGCATTTCGTCGATGAACAGGATGATCTGCCCCTCGGCGCCCTTTACTTCGTCGAGCACCGCCTTGAGCCGTTCCTCGAACTCGCCGCGGTACTTCGCGCCGGCGATGAGCGAGCCCATGTCGAGCGCCATCAGCGTGCGGCCCTTTAGGCTGTCGGGAACATCGCCATTGGCAATGCGCAGCGCGAGGCCTTCGGCAATCGCGGTCTTGCCGGTGCCGGGTTCGCCGATGAGCGCGGGATTGTTCTTGGTCCGGCGCGCGAGAATCTGCACGGTGCGGCGGATTTCCTCGTCGCGGCCGATCACCGGGTCGAGCTTGCCGTCGCGCGCTGCCTGCGTCAGGTCGCGGGCGTATTTCTTCATCGCGTCGTAGCTTTCTTCGGCGCCCGCGCTGTCGGCGGTGCGGCCGCCGGTCACTTCCTGGATCGCGGCCTCGAGCGCCTTGGCGTCGATCCCCGCCGCTTTAAGCGCCTTACCGGCGTCATTGTCGGCCAGTGCCAGCGCCTGCAGCAACCGCTGGACGGGGACGAAGCTGTCGCCGGCCTTTTCCGCCAGCTGTTCGGCGCTGTCGAGCGCGCGCACCGCGTCATTGTCGAGCCCCGGGGTCGCCTGCGCCCCGCCGCCCGAAACCGCGGGCACCTTGGCCAGCGAATTGTCGACCTCGGTAATCGCCACGCCCGGATTGCCGCCCGCACGCTGGATCAGCTGTGCGGCCATGCCCTGTTCGTCGTCGAGCAGCGCCTTGAGCAAATGCGACGGCGAAATCCGCTGGTGGTTCATGCGGATGGCAACGGTCTGCGCAGCCTGCAGGAAACCCTTGGCGCGGTCGGTGAACTTTTCGAGATTCATGCAAACACCCCAATCACAAATTACCGTCCGAATATGGTGTTGCGATTATGCAACACAAGCCCCGTCGCGAAATAAACGAGGTGTATTAGTCGGATATAGGGGTGCGACGTGGCTTGTGAAGCCACCGGCCGAAAATTCAGGCCAGCCGCGCGCCGTCGGGCACGTCCGGATCGGGCCGAGCCAGAAGGATAGCCCCGGCGGCGTCGGGAAAGCCGAGCACGAGGATCTCGGACATGACCGGGCCAATCTGGCGCGGTGCAAAATTGACCACTGCCATTACCCGCTGCCCGACGAGTTCTTCCGGGGTGTAATGGTCGGTGATCTGCGCAGAGCTCTTGCGTTCACCGATGTCGGGGCCGCAATCGACCCACAGCTTGATNGCCGGGCGGCGGGCTTCGGGGAAGGGTTCGGCGCGGGTCACGGTGCCCGCACGGATGTCGAGCGCGGCGAAATGTGCGAAATCGGCATAGTCCATCGTCCCGGTCTATGCAGACCGCGGCGCGGCATCAACCGTCGGCAAGCGGTTCNAGCCCGGGGACCATGATCGTGCGGTCGCCGCCGAAATCCTCGCGCACCACCACCAGNCCNTGCCGCTCGAGATGATCGAGCAGGCGCCGGATACGGCCGGGCGAGCTGGTGCCATAGGCACGCGCGAGCGCCGCTTCGTCGACCTGCGTCTCGCCCGCATGCGCGGCCTTGGCGATCACGAGGAACGGGCCGAGCANGTCTTCTTCCACCGCNCNGGCCAGCTGCATGATNCGCGCCTGCAGCGCTTCGTCNAGCTCGGCCAGCNCGGCGCCGGCCACGGCGAACCGGCGGCGGAAGGCGCGCATGTCGGGCATCGGCCCGATCAGCCGCTCNCGGCGGCAGCGGGTGAGGAAGGTCTGGTATTGCGCGCTGGCCGACTGGAAGGCGATCCCTTCCTCGCGCGCCAGCTCGGCGATGATCTCGGCGATCCGCGTCGCCACCGCCGTGGTATCAACCGGCTCGCCGCGCGGAGCGACCTGGCGTTCCTCCGCCGCGGCGATGCTGGTTTCGATCTCGTCCACCGGCGGGGCNGGCGGCGGCGCGGGNGGCGGCGGCGCCTTGGCGACATCGCTGGCGAGGTCGGTGGTGAGCAGCGCCGCCATGTCTTCGGGCGCGGTGTCGGGCAGCGCCATCAGCCCTTCGCTGCGGGCCTGCTGGCCGGTCTGCACCGGACCGATCTTCACTGCCAGCGGAACGCGCGTGATGGCCGGCCCCAGCGCAAGGAAATGTCCGCGCTCGAGCTCGCGGATCCGTTCCGCCTGGCGCCGTTCCATCCCCAGCAGGTCGGCGGCGCGGATCATGTCGATGTCGAGAAAGGTCCGCCCCATCAGGAAGTTCGAGGCCTCGGCCGCCACGTTCTTGGCGAGCTTCGCCAGCCGCTGGGTGGCGACGATCCCGGCCAGCCCGCGCTTGCGCCCGCGGCACATCAGGTTGGTCATCGCGGTCATGGTCATCCGCCGCGTGTCTTCCGCCACCTCGCCCGCCGCGGCAGGGGCGAACATCTGCGCTTCGTCGACCACCACCAGCGCGGGATACCAGTGTTCGCGCGGCGCATCGAACAGCGCAGTAAGGAATTGCGCGGCGCAGCGGATCTGCTGCTCGACCTCGAGCCCGTCGAGATCGAGCACCACGCTGGCGCGGTGTTCGCGGATGCGGCGGGCAAGCGCCTCGATCTCACCCGGCGAATAGGCCGCGCCGTCGATCACCACATGGCCGAACTTGTCCGCCAGCGAGGGGAAATCGCCCTCGGGGTCGATCACCACCTGCTGCACCATGCCCGCGCTCTCTTCGAGCAGGCGCCGCAGCAGGTGCGACTTGCCGCTGCCCGAATTGCCCTGGACGAGCAGACGGGTGGCGAGGAGTTCCTCGATATCGAATTCGGCCGGCTTGCCGGAAGAATCGTGTCCGATGGTGATCTGTGCTGTCACTGCGCGCTGGTTAGCGGGCCGAATCTGGAACGGGGAACAGCCGCGGGAAGGTTTTGCCCAATCGCATTGCGTCCGCCCGTCCCGCTCGCTAACCGAGTTGCAAGAGAGGACGCATTTCTATGAAAAAATGGCTTGGGCGCACGGGCATTGCGCTGCTCGTGCTGGTGCTTGCAATATTCATCGCGCTGGCGACGTGGGAGCCCTTCTGGGCCAAGCGCGACGCCCTGGCGCTGGCCGACCGCACCTATACCGCGGAAATCATCCGCGACGAATTCGGCGTTCCGCACATCTACGGCGATACCGACGCGGATGTCGCCTATGGCGTCGCCTTCGCGCATTCGGAAGACGATTTCTCCACCCTGCAGGATGTCATCGCGATGAGCCGCGGGCGCTATGGCGCGATCGCCGGGCAGGACGGGGCGGCGTTCGACTATGCCTATCACCTGCTCGACGCGCGCGGCCTCGCCGAGCGCGACTACCCGCAGTTGCCCGAAGACACGCGCGCGCTGTTCGACGCCTATGCCGCGGGCCTCAACGATTTCGCCGCCGCGCATCCGGGCGAGCGCAAGCTGGCCAACCTCTTCCCCGTCGACGGCGTCGACGTGGCGGCCGGCTTCGCCCTGCGCCAGCCGTTCTTCTTCGGCCTCGGCAATGTCATCGAACCGCTGGTTTCGGGCACGCCGCTGAAGCGCGAACAGGGGCCGGCGATACCCGGTGCCGGGCAGCCCGCGCCCGGCGAGGATGCCGCGCCGATCGTTCGCACCAGCCATACGCCGCGCACCCGCAACCCCGCCCCGCTGCCCTACGCCGACGAGGCCGCGTTCTCGGGATCGAACGCCTTTGCCGTGACGCCCGAGAAATCGGGCGGCCCCACGACGCTGATTTCCAATTCGCACCAGCCCTGGCGCGGCGGCGTCGCATGGTACGAACTGGTCGTCGAAAGCGGCGAGGGCTGGCATTTCGCCGGAGCGAACTTCCCCGGCAGCCCCTTNCCCTTCNTNGGGCACAATGCCGACCTCGGGTGGACCAACACCGTCAACACGCCCGACATGGTCGATGTCTATCAGCTGGTGCTGGACGACAGCGGCACGCGCTACCGCCTCGACGGCGAATGGCGCGAGCTGGAACAGCGCACGGTAACGCTGCCGGTGCGTCTCGGCCCCGTGGTGCTGCCGATCCGCCGCGACATCTACCGCAGCGCGCACGGCCCGGTGATCAAGAACGACAAGGGCGCTTTCGCCATCCGCTACGGCGGGATGGGCAATCTCGGCCAGCTGGATGCCTATTACCGGCTGAACAAGGCGGCATCGCTCGACGAATGGCAGGGCATCCTCGCGCGGATGGACATCCCCTCGACCAATTTCATCTATGCCGACAAGGCGGGCAATATCGCCAATATCTACAATGCCGCGATCCCTGCCCGCCCGGCCACGGTCGGCGGCGAACGGATCGACTGGCGCGGCATCCTGCCGGGCGACCGCAGCGACCTCATCACCCGCGGATCGGTCAGCTACGACCAGTTGCCGCGCTATGTTAACCCCGCCAGCGGCTGGTTGGTGGAAGCCAACAACAACCCCTTCCTCGATGCGGGAGCGGGCAGCAATCTGTCGCCCGGGGACTTCCCGCCCGAACTCGGGATCGAGCTCAAGGACACCAACCGCGGTACNCGCGGGGCGAAGTTGATGGCNGAGGCCGAGGTGCTCGACCGCGCCGCGCTGGAGCGGATCAAATACGACACCGCCTATGAGAACAGCGGCTATATCGCCCAAATGCTGCGCGACGTCGCGGCGATACGGACCGATGATCCGGACCTGCTGGCCGCCCAGCGCCTGCTCGGCGAATGGGACCTGAACGCGGACAACATCGGCCGGGGCGACAGCCTCGCGCTGCTGATGATCCGCCCCTTCATGGGGTCGAGCTACAGCAACGACCCCTGGCCCGATGCCGAAGCGGAGCTGCAGCGCTCGGTGGACCACCTGCTGCGCCACTTCGGCCGCATCGACCCGCCGATGGGCGAGCTGCTGCGCCTGCGCCAGGGCGACGTCGACCTGCCTCTCGACGGCGGGTCCGACACGCTGCGCGCCTCGACGCTGTGGGACATCGACGACGATGGACGCCTTTCGGTGCGGCATGGCGACAGCTTCATCCAGTGGGTCGAATGGATGCCCGGCGAGCGGGTCGCCTCACGTTCGATCCAGCCGTTCGGTTCGGCCACCACCCGGCCTGCCTCCCCGCATTATGCCGATCAGTCTACGCTGTTCGTCCAGCACCGCTTGAAGCCGGTCCACTTCTGGCGCGAGGACGTCCTGGCCAATGCGGCGTCGCGGAAAACCGTGACCAATCGCCGCTGACCCGTTAGCCTGCTCGCATTGACGAGATTCAAAAACCCGATCGAGGTACCATGCAAATCAAGCCCCTCCTCACCGTAAGCGCCCTCGCCCTCGCGCTGGGCACCGCGGCCCCAGCGATTGCCGCCACCGCGCAGGCCAATGCCCCCATTGCCGCAGCCGATACCGCCGCGCCCGCCGAACTGACCGCGCTGGTCGACCAGGTCGACATCCCGTTCGAGAAGTTCACGCTCGACAACGGGCTCGACGTCATCGTCCACACCGACCGCAAGGCTCCCATCGTGGCCGTCGCGGTGTGGTACAATGTCGGATCGAAGGACGAACCCGAAGGCAAGTCCGGCTTCGCGCACCTGTTCGAACATCTGATGTTCAACGGCAGCGAGAACGCACCGCAGGACTATTTCCAGTACCTGCAGGAAATGGGCGCGACCGATTACAACGGCACGACCAATTTCGACCGCACCAATTATTTCCAGACCGTGCCCCGCCCCGCGCTCGAACGCGCGCTGTGGCTGGAAAGCGATCGCATGGGCTATCTGCTCGGCGCGGTCACGCAGCAGAAGCTCGATAACCAGCGCGGCGTCGTGCAGAACGAGAAACGCCAGGGTGACAACCAGCCCGGCGGCCTCGTGTTCTACGAGATCGTCAAGGCGCTGTTCCCCGCGCCGCATCCCTACGACCACACGCCGATCGGCTCGATGGCCGACCTCGACAGCGCCAGCATGGACGACGTCCGCAGCTGGTTCCGCGACAAATACGGTCCCAACAACGCCACCGTGGTGCTGGCGGGCGACGTGTCGGCTGAAGAAGCGCGGCCGCTGGTCGAGAAATATTTCGGCCCGATCGCGCGCGGCCCGGTCAACGACCCGGCCGAAGCCGCCATCCCCGAGCTTGCCGAAGACGTCCGCACGGTAATGCGCGACCAGGTCGCAGCGGTCAGCATCGACAAGTACTGGACCGCACCTGGCATCACCGACCGCGAACTGACGGCGCTGACCGTGGGCGCGCAGATCCTTGGCGGGCTGTCNTCGAGCCGGCTCGACAACACGCTGGTGCGCGACGAGCAGCTGGCGGTGAGCGTTTCGGCCGGCAACTACGCCTGGCAGCGCGTCGGCATCCTCAACGTCTCCGCGACCGCGCGTCCCGGCGTCGAGGAAGCCGAGGTCGAACGCCGGCTCAACGAACTGGTTGCCCAGTTCATCGCCGAAGGCCCGACCGAAGACGAAGTGCGCCGTGCGGCGACCAGCACGGTTGCCGACACGATCCGCGGGCTCGAACAGGTCGGCGGCTTCGGCGGCAAGGCCGTGACGCTGGCATCGGGCGAAGTGCTGGCCGACGATCCTGCCTTCTACGCCCGCCAGTTCGAAATCCTCGCCACGCTGACGCCCGCCGAAGTGCAGGCGGCCATGCAGCGCTGGCTGACGCGGCCGTCCTTCACGCTGGTGCTCGAACCGGGCGAGCGCGACGGGTCCTACGAAGAGGCGGCGAGCGTCGCCGAAACCGAGACCGCCGCGGAAGCTGGCGCGCCGGATGCCCTGACCGTGACCGAAGTCCGCCCCGCGCCGCCGATCGAATCGGTTGCCGAGCTCGACTTCCCCGAGGTGCAGCACACCGCGCTGGCGAACGGCATGACGCTGCATTACGCGCAGCGCGACGCCATTCCCGCCACCTATGTCACGCTGTCCTTCGATGCCGGCAGCAGCGCCGATCCGGCGGACATGCGCGGGCTCGAAGGCCTCTCGCTCAGCCTGTTCGAGGAAGGCACCACCAGCATGAGCTCGCGCGAGATCGCCGAGACCAGCGAACGGCTGGGCGCGAACATCTCCCTCGGCGGTGGCGCCGACCGGTCCAGCTTCACGCTGTCCGCATTGTCGGCCAATCTCGTCCCCTCGCTCGAACTGCTGTCCGACATGGTGCGCAATCCCGCGTTCGACCCCGCCGAAATCGACCGGGTCCGCGCGCAGCGCATCACCAGCGTCGAACAGGAACTGCGCACGCCCGCGGCCATTGCCGCGCGCACTGCGGCACCGCTGATCTACGGCGCCGACAGCCCCTATGCCGGCCCCGACAGCGGGACCGTCGCATCGCTGACCGCGATCACGCGCGAGGACATCACCGCCTTCAAGGACCGCTGGATCCGCCCCGACAATGGCGAAATCTTCGTGGTGTCGGACCGGCCGCTGGCTGAAATCGTGGGCGCGCTGAATGGCGTGTTCGGCGACTGGGAAGCCCCCGCCGCGGCCAAGGGCACCAAGAGCTTCGCCGACGCGCCCGAGGCAGCCACCGAAAGCCGGATCGTGCTGGTCCACCGGCCCAATTCGCCGCAGAGCTATATCTATGGCGGGCAGCTGACTCCGGTCGATCCGCGCGGCGAAACCTATGTCGACTTCCTCAACGCCAACAATGCGCNGGGCGGCAACTTTCTCGCCCGGCTCAACATGAACCTGCGCGAGACCAAGGGCTGGAGCTACGGTGTGCGCGGCGCCCCGCTGACCAATGAGAACGCGGTCGCCTATACCGTGCGCGCGCCCGTCCAGGCCGACCGCACCGGCGATGCGCTGGCCGAACTGATCCGCGAAACCGGCGAATTCCTCGACACGCGCGGCGTCACCGACGAGGAGCTGACCCGGATCGTCACGGCCGAGATCGGCGAACTGCCCGGCCAGTTCGAAACCTCGGGCGCGATCCTCGGCGCGATGCAGTCCAATGCGCTCTACGGGCGGCCCGACGATTACTACGAAGTGATCGCCGATCGTTTCCGTGCGCAGACCACCGACAGCCTCGATGCCGCAGCCCGCGCAGCGATCGACCCTGATCGTTTTGTCTGGGTCGTGGTGGGCGATGCAACGGTCGTCGAACCGCAACTCGAACAGCTCGGCCTGGCAGTCGAACGCATCGAAATGGCGGGAACCGACTAATTGACATTCGTGTCAGCAGGCCCGATTGAAATGGGACTTTGAACCCCCAAGCGAAGAGAGGAATTTCCATGTCCGTAGCAGGTACCTACGATACCGTCGTGAAGAGCCCGATGGGCGACCAGAAGGGCACGCTGACGGTCGTCCCGAGCGACGATGGCAACAGCTTCACCGGCTCGATGGCCGGTGGCATGGGCTCGATGGACATCACCGACGGCACGATCGAAGGCGATACGCTCAAGTGGAAGATGGACATGACCGTCCCCATGCCGATGACGCTCAACTGCACCGCCACCGTCAATGGCGACCAGATGACCGGCACCGTCAATGCGGGCGCTTTCGGCGACATGCCGCTGACCGGCGAACGCCAGGGCTGATCGGCCCGGTCCGTGACGCGAGGGGCGTCGGGAGCGATCCCGGCGCCCTTTTCTTTGGCCTGCCTGAGCCAGCGGACGGAACTTCCGCCCGCACCGGGGCTTGGAAGAAGGACAGCATGGACGACAGCGACCCTCCCAAGCCGCGGCACCGCACGATTCCCAGCAGCCGCGCGGCGCGGCTGGGCACCTTCGGGCGGCTCGCCGGCGGGGTTGCCGGGGGCATGCTGGGCGAAGGCGCCCGGCGGCTGGCCCGCGGCGAGCGCCCGCGGATGCGCGACCTGCTGCTGACCCCGGGCAATGTCGGCCGCCTGGCCGATCGCCTGTCGCACCTGCGCGGTGCGGCAATGAAGCTCGGCCAGATGATCTCGATGGATGCGGGCGACATGCTGCCCGCCGAACTCACTGCCATTCTCGCGCAATTGCGTTCGCAGGCCTATCGCATGCCGCCGCAGCAATTGCGCAGCGTGCTCGACGCGGAATGGGGGCCCGACTGGCGGCGCCGCTTCGCGCGCTTCAACGCCACCCCGATTGCCGCGGCATCGATCGGGCAGGTGCACCGCGCGGCGCTGCCCGACGGGCGCGAAGTGGCAATNAANGTCCAGTATCCCGGCATTCGCGAAAGCATCGATTCCGATGTCGACAATGTCGCGACCCTGCTGCGCGTATCGGGCGTNCTGCCGCGCGAGCTCGACCTTGCGCCGTTGCTGGGCGAAGCCAAGCGGCAGTTGCACGAGGAAGCCGATTANGAACGCGAAGCGGCGCAGATGACGCGCTTTGCCGACTGGCTGGACGGACACCCCGATTACATCGTCCCGCGCCCGCTGCACGAACTGACCACCGCGCGCGTGCTGGCGATGGATTTCATCGACGGCCAGCCGATCGAGGCGCTGGGCGAAGCACCGCAGGAGACGCGCGATGCGGCGATGCGCGACCTGATCGCGCTGGTGCTGCGCGAATTGTTCGAATTCGGCGCGATGCAGACCGATCCCAATTTCGCCAACTACCGCTTCCAGCCCGACACCGGGCGCTTGGTGTTGCTCGATTTCGGGGCGACGCGCGATGTCGATCCCGCGACCGCGGAAGGCTATCGCACGCTGCTTGCCGCCGGCCTCGCAGGCGACCGCGACGCGGTGCGCGAAGCGGCGCAGGCAGCGGGCTTCCTGGGCGAGGCAGCCATTGCCCGTCACCGCCCGCTGGTCGACCGGATGATCGACATCGTGGTGACCGAGATGAACCGGCCCGGCCCGTTCGACTTCGGCGATCGCGGCTTCGTCGAGGTGCTGCGCGAACAGGGGATGGAAATGGCCGCCGACCGGTCGACCTGGCACATCCCCCCGGTCGAGACGCTGTTCGTCCAGCGCAAGATCAGCGGCACCGCGCTGCTCGCAGCCCGGCTTGCAGCGCGGGTCGACGTGCGCGAACTGGTACGCCACTACCTTGCAGGCGGCAGCGCCTGACGAAATTGGGCTGCCGGATCGCTCCGACAGCCCGTGTTCGTGACTGCGGCCCGGCCTAGCGGACCACGTTCGTTTCGTCGATCAGGCGCCGGGACGGTTCAGCCCAGCTTGTCCTTGAGGATCTGGTTGACCACCGCGGGGTTGGCCTTGCCCTGCATCGCCTTCATCGTCTGGCCGACGAAGAAACCGAACAGCTTGTCCTTGCCGCCGCGATATTGTTCGACCTTGTCCTCATTGTTCGCGAGGATCTCCTCGATGGCGGCCTCAATCGCCCCCGTATCGGACACCTGCTTGAGGCCCTTTTCGTCGGCGATCGTCTCGGGCTCGCCGCCATCCTTGAGGACGATTTCGTAGATTNCCTTGGCCTGTCCGCCGGAAATCTCGCCCTTGTCCTGCATCGCCAGGATGCTGGCCTGCGCTGCGGCAGTGGCATTGGCCATATCGGCTTCATCGCCCAGCGACTTGACCACGCCCGGCGCGACCGAAAGCGCCCAGTTGGCGACCTGCGTGGCGACCTCGGCCTCGCTCTTGCCGATCTTGGCCGCGGTCGCCGCAAGCAGCGTTTCGAACCGTGCGAAGGTTTCCACCTCGGCNGTGAGTTCGCGCGCGTTGTAAGGCGTCAGGCCCAGTTCGCTTTCGTACCGCTTGCGCTTGGCGTCGGGCAGTTCGGGCAGCGAGGCGCGNCATTCCTCGAGGAAGCTGTCCTCCAGTTCGAGCGGGAGCAGGTCCGGATCGGGGAAATAGCGGTAGTCATGCGCATCTTCCTTGCTGCGCATGGTCCGGGTGGTGCCGGTGCCGGGATCGAACAGCCGCGTTTCCTGGTCCACGCTGCCGCCATTCTCGATCACGTCGACCTGGCGGTTGGCTTCATATTCGATGACCTGCATCACGAAGCGCACCGAGTTGACGTTCTTCGTCTCGGTCCGGGTGCCCAGCTCGCCGCCGGGCTTGCGCACGCTGACATTGACGTCGGCGCGCATCGAGCCTTCTTCCATATTGCCGTCGCACGAACCGACATAGCGCAGGATCGAACGCAGCTTGCGGACATAGGCGCCCGCTTCGGCGGGGCTGCGCATGTCGGGCATCGAGACGATTTCCATCAGCGCCACGCCGCTGCGGTTGAGNTCGACATAGGACATGGTCGGATGCTGGTCGTGCATCAGCTTGCCCGCATCCTGTTCGACATGGATCCGTTCGATCCCGATGACCTTGTCCTCGGGAATGCCGGCCTTCTCGTCGGCATCGATCAGCAGCTGCCCTTCACCCACCAGCGGGTGGTAGAGCTGGCTGATCTGGTAGCCCTGCGGCAAATCGGCATAGAAGTAGTTCTTGCGGTCGAACCGCGACCACTGGTTGATCTGCGCCTCGATCGCCATGCCGGTGCGCACCGCCTGGCGGATGCACTCGCGATTGGGCACGGGCAGCATGCCGGGCATTGCCGCATCGACGAGGCTGACCTGCGTATTGGGCTCGGCACCGAAGGCAGTCGACGCGCCGCTGAACAGCTTGGCGTTGGAGGTGACCTGCGCATGGACCTCGAGGCCGATCACGACCTCCCATTCGCCCGTTGCGCCCTGGATGCGGTAGTTACTCATCGTCTTTAGGCTTTCCATTGTCACTCTTGAACCGCGCCTCGCCGTGGTTGATCCGCTTGGACAGGATCGCGGGCAGCGCCATCACGCCCAGCACCGCCACCGCGGCGACCAGCGTGAAGATGGCCTCGTTCACCACCATTTCTCCGGCTGCGCNTCGAACCCGGCGCGCTGCTGGATCGCGAGGCCGGTGTTGAGCACACCCTGTTCGTCNAAGGGCTTGCCNACGATCTGCAGNCCNAGCGGCANGCCGTCGNCATTGACCNTGGCNGGNACGCTCATCGCGGGCAGGCCNGCNAGCGNTGNCGGGCACGGCGAAGACATCGTTGAGATACATCGTCAGCGGGTCTTCATTGAGCGAACCCANCGGGAAGCTGGCGGTCGGCGTGGTCGGCGCGAGGATCGCGTCGCACTGGCCGAACGCCTGCTCGAAGTCCTGACTCACCAGCGTGCGGATCTTCTGCGCCTGCGTGTAATAGGCATCGTAGAAGCCGGCGCTCAGCACATAGGTGCCGATCAGGATACGGCGCTTGACCTCGTCGCCGAACCCGGCGGCGCGGGTGGCGGCATACATGTCCTGCAGGCCCGCCCCGTCAGGCAGGTCGCGCAGGCCATAGCGCACGCCGTCATAGCGCGCGAGATTGCTCGAGGCCTCGGCAGGCGCGACGATGTAATATGCGGGCAGCGCGTATTTGGTATGCGGCAGCGAGATATCGACGATCTCGGCGCCCGCATCGCGCAGCCATTCCTTGCCCTGTTCCCAGCTCTTGAGAATGGCCTCGTCGGTGCCGTCCATCCGGTATTCCTTCGGGATACCGATCTTCTTGCCCTTNAGGTCTGCCGACAGGCCCGCTTCCCANTGCGGCACGTCCAGCTTGAGGCTGGTCGCGTCCTTGGGATCGAAACCGGCCATGGCCTCGAGCATGATCGCGCAGTCTTCGACGCTGCGTGCCATCGGGCCCGCCTGGTCGAGACTGGAGGCGAAGGCGACNACGCCCCAGCGGCTGCAGCGGCCATAGGTCGGCTTGATCCCGCAGATACCGGTGAAGGCGGCGGGCTGGCGGATCGAACCGCCGGTATCGGTGCCGGTGGCAGCGGGCGCGATCCGCGCGGCGACCGCGCTGGACGAACCGCCCGACGAACCGCCCGGGCTCATNGCGGCATTGGTGCCGTTCTTNNNCCANGGCGANNNGACNTTGCCGAAATAGCTGGTCTCGTTCGACGAACCCATCGCGAACTGGTCGAGATTGAGCTTGCCCAGCATGCCCGCACCCGCATCCCACAGCTTCTGGCTGACAGTGCTTTCGTACTGCGGCGTGAAGCCTTCGAGAATATGGCTCGCAGCGGTGGTCTGCACGCCCCTCGTGGCGAACAGGTCCTTCATGCCGATCGGCACGCCGCCCATGATGCCCAGATCCTCGCCCCTGGCGCGCTTGGCATCGGCGGCATCGGCCGCCGCCAGCGCATGGTCCGGCGTGGTCACGATGAAGGCATTGAGGTCGGCCGCTTCGGCCACGGCGGCGTTGAAGGCTTCCGCCACTTCGCGCGCGGTGAAGCTGCCGCCCGCCACGCCATCGCGGATCGCCTTGACGCCGAGATCGGTCAATTCGCTCATGCCTCGTCACCCTGAACTTGTTTCAGGGTCCATTTCGCCACAATCACGGTGTCGTCCCCTAAAGAGCTGCGTTCCTGTTCCTGGATCCTGAAACACGCGCGGCTTCGCCGCTGTTCAGGATGATCGAATGAAAATGCGTCGCTTTTCATTCGATCACCTTGGGCACGCCGAAGAAGCCGTGTTCGGCGGCGGGGGCATTGGCCAGCACATCCTCGCGCCGTCCGCCAGCGGTCAGCGGGTCGGCGTCGACGACATCGTCGCGCAGGCGCAGCGTGTTGGGGATGACCGCGGTCATCGGCTCGACGCCGCTGGTATCGACCTCGCCCAGCTGTTCGACCCAGTTGAGGATATTGTTGAGTTCGGGGACCATCGTATCGAGTTCGTCATCGCCCATCTTGATGCGGGCGAGCGAGGCGATCTTGGCCACTTCTTCGCGTGTGACTGACATGCTCGCGCGTTAGCCGCGCGCGCGGCCCGCTTCAAGCAGCGATGCTGCAGCGCAATGCTATTCGAAGGGATCGCCTGCGGGCTGGCCGTCGATATAGACCCGCCGCCCGGTCCATTCGCGGATTTCCACCTGCGATCCCGCGCGCTGATCCGGCGCGTCGAACTCCGCCCTGATCGCGGCTTCGCGGGCTGCCGTTACCGCTGTCTGATCGGCGGGCCCGGCAAGATCGAACTCTTCCCAGGCGATGCGCCCGTCCTCGATCAGGGCGACCCTGCGCCGCCCATTGTCGCCAGCCCCGGCATCCAGCGCCACGCAAGGGTTGTCGCAGCGCCACGGCGAGGCGCGCACATGGTTCTCGACGTGGCGGCGCAGCGTCTCGTCCTCGAACTGCATCCGCAAATTCGCGAGCCGCTCGTTGCGNTCGGTGCCTCTCTCGACATCCCGATAGGTGCGGGCTTCCTGCGCGAGGGCACCGGCAGCGAGTTCTGCCACCTCGGCATCACTGCCCTTCGCCAGCCGCGCCAGTCCTTCGCGCCCGGCCTCGCCGAATTCCCAGCGCAGCGCGTCGAAGTCGAAGTCGTCCACCGCAACCCTGCCGCTTTCGAGCCGGGCGATCTGGTTCCTCGCCGATATCGCACCGAAATCGAACAGCGGCAGCGCGAGCACGAAGGCCAGCCCGCATGTCGCCACNGCGAGATGCATGTTCGCGGTGCGGACGCGGTCCATCCAGCCGNTCAGTCGTCCGCGGATCGGTGCAATGAAATAGGCCATGCCGTAAGCGACCGCGACCGCCACCGCGACGATGCCCCAGAGCCGNTCGGGGCTGAGCCCGTATTCGGCGACCCGCGTTCCGGTCGAGACTGCCGCCAGCAGCGCCAGCGGGAAGATCGCCAGCGCCAGCACCAANGCNGCCCAGCGCAAGACGCGATTNGNGCTGACTTCGTGATCGGCGTTGCGAATCACCGCATTGACCANGACGAAGCCCGCCACCGCCACCGACAGCAGCAGCGGCGTGGGGCTTTCGGTCGCATTCCACAGCACCGCNATNCCGCTNGCCAGCACGGCNAGCAGGAAGATCGCCAGCGCGGCCGCCAGCGGCACGGCGATNATCGAGAACACCAGCATCACCACCGATTGCAGCGTGCCNATGANCTTCAACTGNTTGCGCAGCACGCCNANNGCNGCGCCGAATGCCGCACCCGAGAAGATCCAGCCGAACCAGGCCTCGTCGACCACGTTCTNGACCACGTCGATATCGATGGCGGAGAAGAGCGCGGCGAGCAGCACGGCCAGCAGCCANGATACNCCGGTGAAGGCGAGCGCCCCGGCGCCGCTGATCGCATCGGTCCATACGTGGAAGTGGGTCTGGTCGTAGGCCGTCCGCCAGCGCAGCCGGTGGAACCCCGCCTGGAACAGCGGCAGGGCCAGCGTTATCGCGACCAGCCCGGCGGCGACCCAGAAAGGCTCGTCGGCATAGCGGTCGCCCGCGCTCGTCACCCGCCAGGCGATTCCCGCCATGACCAGCGCGACCAGCCCGGCGAAGACCAGCGGCTCCTGCCAGCGGATACGCTCGACGGTGAAGGCCAGCGCCAGCGGACCGAAGACGAAAGCGGCGGCGAGCGCGGCCCGCCACGGCGGCATGTCGGCCGCGTTCCAGTCGGACAACAGGTGGACGGCGAGCCCGGCGACGCCCAGCAGGACGGCGAGCGCCCAGGGCCGCAGCGGCCAGTCGGCATGGGCTGCGGGCGCGTGAACGGCGGTTGCCTCGGTCATGCGCCCTCCCCCGGCGGCCGGCCTATTGCGCCGGCGGGGGTCCCGCCTGGCCGTCGGCGCCCTGCTGCCCCATCATCTGCTGGAGGGCAGCGGCGCGCGCCTGGAAGTCGTCGCGGCTCATGAAGTCGACCACTTCCACTTCGAACACCAGATCAGCATTGGCGGGGATCGGCGAGCCCGGCGGCGGTTCGGCGCCATAGGCCTGGTCGGCGGGGATCGTCAGCACGTAGCTGCCGCCCTTCTGCATCTGCTGCAGCCCCTCGATGAAGCCGTCGATGATCGCGCCTTCCTCTAGCAGCAGGGGATTGCCTTCGGGGAACAGGCCCGGCGGCACCGGCAGCGGCTGCGACCGGTCGAATTCGGTCCCGTCGGCGAGCGTGCCGACATAATTGACGAACACGACATCGCCGAGCTGCGGCGAATCGCCCGAGCCCGCGGTTACCGTTTCGACATCGAGCCCGCGCGGCATGGCGGCCCAGGCAAGACCCGCGGCGACGAGGACGGCAAGCAGCACGCCGAGCCACAATTTGGTCAGCGAGCCCTTCTTGATGGGCTGGAGGGGAACGCGGGTGATCTCGGTCATGAAAGTCTCTTCCGGATTCGCAACGGCGGATACGCAAAGGGCGCGGATTGCTCCGCGCCCTCATGGCTTAGCTTGGTAGCAGTCGCAATAGCGACTTACTTGGCGCCGTCGCGCTCCAGCCGCTTGCGCTCGAGCTTGCGCGCGCGGCGGACCGCAGCCGCCTTTTCGCGGGCGCGCTTTTCGCTGGGCTTCTCGTAGTGGCGGCGCAGCTTCATTTCGCGATACACGCCTTCACGCTGCAGCTTCTTCTTGAGCGCGCGGAGGGCCTGGTCGACATTGTTATCGCGAACCATGATCTGCATAAACTTCAATACCTCGACTTTGCGGGCCAGAGCCCGCGCAAAAGCGGGGTATGCCTCCTGAATTGGGGTTTCGCTTGTTCAACGAAAAGCGCGCCGAATCCGTTCCGGACCGGCTCGAACGGGTGCGCACATACGGATTCTCGCAGCCGAAGGCAAGTCTTTGTCGCATGCTGCAGCATCGGGATGACGCAGGGGCAATTGGCGGCTAAGGGCAGCGGCGATGTCCACCTTCTCTCCTTTCGTTGCCGCGCTGCACGTCTTTATCGGCGGCGGGTTCGGCGCGGTGCTGCGCTGGCAGCTCGGCCGCGCGATGACCGGCTGGCTCGGCGCGCCGGTCGTGACCGCCTTTCCCTTCGCCACGCTGGCGGCCAACGCCGCAGGCAGTCTCGCGATGGGATTGCTGGCCGGCATGCTGGCACGCCATGGCAGCGGGGAAGGCGAGCAATTGCGGTTGCTGCTGGGTGTAGGGCTGCTGGGCGGCTTCACCACATTCAGCGCGTTCAGCCTTGAAATGGTGCTGCTGATCGAACGCGGACAATATCTTTTCGCCCTGCTCTATGCAGTGCTGTCGATTGCATTGGGCATCACCGGGCTGATGGTCGGTCTCGGCGTGATGAGGATGGCAGGATGAATACCTCNGACGAAGTACGCAATTTCANCGTCGAGGCGGATGACGACGGCATCCGGGTGGACCGGTGGTTCAAGCGGCACCTNCCGCAGGTCGGCTTCGGCACGGTCAGCAAATGGGCGCGCACCGGCCAGGTCCGGGTCGACGGCAAGCGGGTCAAGCCNGACGACCGGCTGGCCGAGGGGCAGCAGATTCGCGTGCCNCCTGGGGGCGATGCGCCGCACAAGCAGCCCAAGGCGAAGCGCGAGCTCAAGCCCGCCGAGATCGAGCAGGCGCAGGCCATGCTGATCGAGCGGACCAAGGGCGCGTTGGTGCTGAACAAGCCGCCGGGCCTTGCGACGCAGGGCGGGACGAACACGTTCAACCATGTCGACGGCCTGCTCGACGCCTATGTCGAAGGCGAGGACGATCCGCGCCCGCGGCTGGTTCACCGGCTCGACAAGGACACCAGCGGCGTGTTGCTGGTGGCGCGCACGCCCGGCAGCGCGGCCTATTTCTCCAGGCGCTTCTCGGGCCGTTCGGCGAAGAAGATCTACTGGGCGCTGGTAATCGGCGTGCCCNATGTGAAGGAAGGCGTGATCGAGGCGCCGCTTGCCAAGCAGCCCGGATCGGGCGGCGAGAAAATGCATGTCGACCACGAGGGCGGCCAGCCGGCCAAGACCAAGTACCGGGTCGTCGATGCGGTGGGCAAGAAAGCCGCCTGGCTCGAACTGCAGCCGCTGACCGGCCGCACGCACCAGCTCCGCGTGCATTGCGCGGCGATGGACCACCCGATCGTGGGCGATGGCAAATATGGCGGCAAGGAAGCCTTCCTGACCGGCTCGATCAGCCGCAAGATGCACCTCCATGCGCGGCGTCTGATCATCGACAGCCCCGACGGCGGCAAGCTCGACGTGACCGCNGANCTGCCCGAACACTTCGCCGCCTCGATGGAGCAGCTCGGGTTCGACGTGAACNTGTCCGATGCCACCCCGATGCGCGACGATCCGCCGCCCAAGACGCGCGAGGAGAAGAAGCAGCAGGCCCGCCAGCATGCGAAGAACTTCCGCAAGTCGCAGCGCTCNCCGCGNCGGGCGCGGGGCGCGATGGCGAAAGGCAAGCCGAAGGGCCCGCGCAAGTGAGCCGGCTGGTCGTCTTCGATTGCGACGGCACGCTGGTCGATGGGCANGCGGCGATCTGCGAGACGATGGAACTGGCCTTCCGCAACACCGGCCTGGCCGCGCCCGAACGCAACAAGGTCCGCCGGATCGTCGGGTTGAGCCTGCCCTTTGCGCTGCGCGAGCTTGCCCCCGATGCCACCGACGACGAACGCCATGCCGTGGTCGAGGCCTATAAGGCGGGTTACCGCGAGCTCCGCCTCTCGGGCGCGCTGCGCGAACCGCTGTATGCAGGCATCGCCGCGCTGATCGACGAACTCGATGCCGAAGGCCGCCTGCTGGGCGTCGCCACCGGCAAGAGCGACCGCGGGCTCCACGCGTGCCTCGACACGCATGGCATCAAGCATCGCTTCGTNTCGCTGCAGACCGCCGACCGCCATCCCTCCAAGCCGCATCCCGCCATGCTCGAAGCCGCGCTGGGCGATGCCGGCGTGGCGCCTGCCGACGCCGTGATGATCGGCGATACCAGTTTCGACATGGAAATGGCGCAGGCAGCCGGCGTCCGCGCGATCGGCGTGGCCTGGGGCTATCACGAACCGCGNGANNTGCTCGACGCCGGGGCCAGCGCGGTGGCCGAAACCGCACAGCAATTGGGAGACCTGATCCGTGGGACAAACTGACCATGACCCGGCCAAGGCGCGGTTCCTGACNATCCAGGCAGTGCGATTGTCGGGGGTCGTGACGGCGGTGCTGGGCGCGCTGGTGCTGGGCGGCATCCTGCCCCTGCCCGAGATNGCCGGCTATATCCTCGTCGCACTGGGCGTGGCCGAGATATTCATCCTCCCGATCGTCCTCGCCAAGCGCTGGAGAAGCGGCCAGTGAAGCGGTTCTATACGCGCGTCCATGTCGAACGCGCAGCTTCCGGCCATCAGGTGTTCCTCGACGGGCGGCCGCTGAAAACGCAGGGCGGGCGGCAGCAGGTCGTCGATTCGCTTGCGCTGGCAGAAGCGCTCGCAAGCGAATGGGATGGACAGGGCGAGACGATCGATCCGGCACGCTTTGCCTATCGCGACATGGCCGATTACGCGCTCGACACGCTGCCCGAAGGCCGCGCCGCGGCAATCGCCAAGCTGCTGCGCTATGCCGAAACCGACACGCTTTGCTATCGCGCCGATCCGGACGAGCCGCTGTGGCATCGCCAGCGCGACATGTGGGACCCGCTGGTCGAAACGCTCGAGGCCCGCGAAGGCATCGTGCTGGAACGCGTCAGCGGGGTGGTGGCGAAACCGCACGCCCCGGCCACGATGGACCGGCTGAAAGCCCGGCTGGAAAGCCTGGATGATTTCACCCTCGCTGCGCTCGAACAGCTGACTGCGCTATCCGCATCCTTGTGCGTCGGCCTGGCCGCGCTCGACCACGATGCCGATGGCGAAGCGCTGTGGGCAGCGGCCAATCTCGAGGAAGACTGGCAGATCGAACAATGGGGCGCGGACGAGGAAGCCGCCGCGCGCCGCGCGAAGCGGCTGGAGGCATTCCTCAAGGCGATGGCCTTCGTACGGCTGGCACAGAATTAGGTCGGAAAATCTACACCGAAAGAAATGAGCAAAAGGTAGATCCCGAAAAGCAAGGATAGCAACATCGCTATTTCTAGGGTCTGTTTGTTGTCGGAAACCACCTGGCCGATCACGGCGACATCCTCATCCAACGCGCCAGAGATCACTACTATGAATGCCAATGTTGAGAAAACCGCGGCACCAGCAACTGCGGATATTGCGCAATCGACCGCCCCCGCGTCGCCCCACGCATACCTTGCGATTCCGGTCACACCACCAGCGACGATGGTGCTCAAGAAACCATGACGCATCTTAGTTGATAACTACGCGCTTTACGGGCTTCGAGCGTTTTTCGGGATTCATCGCCACACCCAAGCTGGCACCGACGAGCCCTGCTGCAACAGCGGGAAGGAGCAAGCCACTCAAGCCAAAGCCTGCAAGACCCCCGATCACGCTAAGGGTGCCTGCCGCCTTCTTCGCCTCGCTTGTCAGTACGAAACGACGCCGACGGTCTGTAGGAGCGTCATCAGACATTGCATTCATATAAACGAACGGCGAGCGTGTTACAAGATCGTCAGCCGAGCCAGTCGGCGATTTCACCGGCGACCTGGTTGGCCGCCTGATTGAGCGCCGGGCCGACGAATTCGGTCTCGGGTGCGGCGACGGGCACGCGCGCTTCGAAGCGGCGGCTGATTGCGCTTGCGCCCGCGCCATTGCGCACCGCGTCGAACACCACCACCACTTCGCGCGTCCGCGCATCGTAGCCGAACGCGCGCAGCGAACCGTGGAGGCGGTCGGCCGCGTTCAGGCCGGGATCGTCGCCATCGACCACCACGCGGCCGTTTTGCGAGCGAATCGTCTCGGCCACCAGCTGGCCGAACAGGCGGGCGGGCCGGTCGACCCAGAACGCATCCTGCAGATAGGCCAGTTCGGTGTCGGTGACCTGTACAGGAACCCGCGTGACATCGAGCGCCTTGGTCGCCTCGAACGGGACGATCGCCAAGGCCGTGCCCCGGTCGCTCGCGGCGCTTTCGCCGGCGGGGGCGGTGGCAGCGGGGGTCAGGGTCAGCAGGCTGTCGGGTGCCTCGCCGCCAAAGCTCAGGCAGCCGCCCAGCAGCAGGGCGGGAGCCAGCGCAGCAAGTTTGGTCATGCGTGTCATGCTGGTGCCCCTTACGGCTTGTAATCGGGCAGCGGCTGGCTGGAAAGCAGCGCGCCGGCACCCTTTTCGTCGATCGTTTCGGTCACGTCGCGCAGCGCCTTGCTGGTCGCGCGCAGGTCGCGCAGCGTGGCTTCAGCGGCGGGCAGCGTGCTTTCGGTCAGCTGCTTGGTCGCAGGCCGCGCCTCGTTGAGCGTGTCTTCGAGCGCGCGCGCGGCGCCGCTGGCCGATTTCAGCGTCGAGCGCAGGTCGCGGGCAATCGCCTCGCCTTCCTGGTTGATGATGCGATCGGTCGAGGCGGTGACCTGTTCGAACTGGTCGAGCGCCTCGCTGGCTTCGCGCAGCGTCACCTGCAGTTCGGCCATCGTGCGTTCGAGCTGCGGCGCGGCAGCGGCGAAGCCCGCGCTGGCGGCGTTGGTGTTGGCGAGGATCTGCGAGATTTCTTCCTGGTTGCGATCGCTCAGCAGGACGGTCAGCCGCTCGGTCAGCGTGGCCAGCCGCTCGAGCAGGAGCGGGGCGCTGGCGAGTACTGCGCCGAACCCGCCGCCGGTGGTGGGCGGAATGATCGGCACGCCTTCGGTGCAGGCGGTGGTCTCGCACGAAATCGGCGGCGCACCGCTGCGCGCGCCGTCGAGCGTGATCGTCGACACGCCGGTGAAACTGCCCTGGATCGTCGCGGTGGTGCCGACGAGGATGGGCACGCTTTCCTTGACCTTGATCCGCACGCGAACGAATTCGGGGTCCTTGTCCCACAATTCGATCTGGTTGACCTGCCCCACCGGCACGCCGGCGAAATCGACCGAGCTGCCATTGGCAAGGCCGGCGACCGACTGCTTGAAGAAGATGTCGTATTCGTTCTGGTCCCCGCCGCCGAGCCGCGCGAGCCACACGATGAACAGCGCGAGCGCGCCAAGGATCAGCAGCGTAACCGCCCCTACCCAAACGTGATTTGCCCGCGTTTCCATTGGTTCGCCCTATGCCTTGCCCGCAGGCGGTTTGTCCAACGCTTTGACCGCATGCGCAGCGACCGGTTCGTCCATGTGCCGGCGCAATTCGTCGAGCGCCTGCGCGGTCAGCGCCGCGCGCCCCCGCGGACCGTTGAAATATTGCTGGATCCACTCGTGATCGAGATCGAGCAGGTTCGGCACCGTGTCGACCGCGATGACCTTCTTGTCCGCGATCACGGCAACGCGGTCGCAGATCTCGTGCAGCGTATCGAGATCGTGGGTGATCAGGAACACGGTCAGCCCGAGCGTTTCCTTCAGTTCCAGCGTCAGCTGGTCGAACGCGGCCGCGCCGATCGGATCGAGCCCGGCGGTGGGTTCGTCGAGAAACAGCAGCTCGGGATCGAGCGCCAGCGCGCGCGCCAGCCCGGCCCGCTTCTTCATGCCGCCCGACAGTTCGGAAGGGTATTTGCCCACCGCTTCTTCGGGCAGGCCCGACAGCACGACCTTGTAGCGGGCGATCTCGTGGCGCAGTTCGGGCTCGATCTCGGGGTAGAACTGCTTGAGCGGGACCTCGACATTCTCGCCCACGGTCAGGGTCGAGAACAGCGCCCCGCCCTGGAACAGCACGCCCCAGCGGTTGCGCACGCCGATATCGACCTCGGGATCGCTGTCGATTGTCGAGCGGCCGAACACGCTGATATCGCCCGCGGTGGGATGCTGCAGCCCGATGATCGAGCGCATCAGCACGCTCTTGCCAGTGCCCGATCCGCCGACCACGCCGAGGATTTCGCCGCGCCGGACCTTGAGATCGAGATCCTGGTGGACGACCTGGTCGCCAAAGGCATTGGTCAACCCTTCGACGACGATCGGGTAATCGCCGCGATAACGTTCGTGGCGGCCCAGTTCGCGCCCGGCTTCGTCCTGCGCCATCAGCCCCACCCGATCTTGGTGAAGAAGACTGCGAAGAAGGCGTCGATAACGATCACTGCGAAGATCCCCGTGACCACGGCCATGGTGGTGCGCCGGCCGACTTCTTCCGAATTACCCTTGACCTGCATGCCGTGATAGCAGCCTGCCAGCGCCACGATCAGCCCGAAGACCGGCGCCTTCAGCAGCCCGACCCACAAATCGTAGATCGGGACCACGTCCTGGATCCGGGTGAGGAAGGTCCAGAACGGAATGCCCAGCATGAACTGGCCGACGACCGCGCCGCCGACGATGGCGACACCCGCGGCGTAGAATCCCAGCAGCGGCATCATCAGCACGGCGGCCATGACGCGGGGAATGACCAGCGCTTCCATCGGCGATATGCCGATGGTCTGCATCGCATCGACTTCCTCGGTCAGCCGCATCGTGCCGATCTGCGCAGCGAAAGCACTGCCCGACCGGCCGGCCACCATGATCGCGGTCATCAGCACGCCCAGCTCGCGCAAGGTGATCCGCCCGACCAGATTGACGGTCAGCGTCTCCGCCCCGAACTGCGCCAGCTGGACCGCGCCCTGCTGCGCGATGACCACGCCGATAAGGAAGCTCATCAAGCCGATGATCGGCAGCGCCGAGACGCCCACCAGCTCGAGCTGGCGGACCAGCGCCAGCCAGCGGAACCGCCGGGGGTGGCGGATCAGGCTGCCCATCGACAGCAACAGCGCGCCGAGGAAGCCGACCACACCGTAGATCCCGCGGCGCGCGGCGTATATCTTCTCGCCCATCACCGTGGGCACGCGTTCCCATACGGGCAGGCGCGGAGCGGCGATCTGCTCTTCCGACCCGGTCCCTTTCAGCGCGCCCATCAGGCGTTCGGCGCGCTCGCTCGCGCCCGAAATCTCGGCCTCGTGTTCGCGCGCCAGGCTGCAGGCGATCCAGGCACCGACGGTGTCGATCTCGGTCACATCGGCCAGATCGATCCGGGCGATCGGACCGTCCAGTGCACGCAGATCCTGATCGATCGCGCCGACGGTGGACACGAGATAGGGCCCCGACAGGGCAAGCACATTGCCCCCATCGCCATCTTCGCTCAGATCGTATTCGGCGAAACCACCCATTGCCGCGCGGTATGCGAGCAAATCCGCCGCTTGCCAAGCGGCGATCGCCGGGTGTCACCTGCAACGTTGCATCGCAACAAGCGCGCTGGCAAAGGCGGTGCTCACCATTTGGCTGCGACTTCCCGGGGGCGTACGGGCAGGCGCGGGACGAGAGCGTCTACGAACAGGAAACCATGAGCACCGAGCTACCCACGACCTTCGACCCGGCCGCAATCGAGGCGCGCTGGTACGCGCATTGGGAACAGGAAGGCCTCTTCCGCCCCGAACGCCCCGATGCGCAGCCTTACACGATCGTCAATCCGCCGCCCAACGTCACCGGCAGCCTGCATATCGGCCATGCGCTCGACAATACGCTGCAGGACATCATGATCCGTTACGAGCGGCTGCGCGGCAAGGATGCGTTGTGGGTGGTGGGCACCGACCATGCGGGCATTGCCACGCAGATGGTCGTCGAACGCCAGCTGGAGGCGAAGCAGGACAAGCGCACCAATTACAGCCGCGAGGATTTCGTGGCCAAGGTGTGGGAGTGGAAAGAGGAAAGCGGCGGCACGATCACGCGCCAGCTGCGCCGCCTCGGCTGCTCGATGGACTGGAGCCGCGAACAGTTCACCATGGACCCGCATTTCAGCGCGGCGGTGACCAAGACCTTCGTCGATCTTTATAACGACGGGCTGATCTACCGCGACAAGCGGCTGGTCAACTGGGACCCCAAGCTCAAGACCGCGATCAGCGATCTCGAGGTCGAAACGCAGGATGTGAAGGGTTCGTTCTGGCACTTCCGCTATCCGCTTGAAGACGGCGTCACGCTGGCCGACGGGCGCGACTATATCGAGGTTGCAACCACGCGCCCCGAAACCATGCTGGCCGACATGGCGGTGGCGGTGCATCCCGAGGACGAGCGCTATGCCAGCGTGGTCGGCAAGCATGTCGTGCTGCCGATCACCGGCCGCCGGGTGCCGATCGTCGCCGACGAACATGCCGATCCCGAACTGGGCAGCGGCGCGGTGAAGATNACCCCGGGGCACGATTTCAACGATTTCGAAGTCGGCAAGCGCGCCGGGTTCAAGCCCGCCGAGATGCTCAACATGCTCGATGGGGAAGCCAANGTNTGCCAGACCGCCGACGATCTGGTGCCCGAGGAATTCCTCGGCCTGCACCGGTTCAAGCGTGACGGGGTCGACGGAGCGCGCGAACTGGTGGTCCAGCGGCTCAAGGACAGCGGCCACCTCATCCCGCATATCGCCAGGACCAAGAAGGGTGAGGAACAGGAACTCGACGCTGAACCGCGCACCATCGCGACGCCTTTCGGCGACCGCGGCGGCGTGGTGATCGAACCCTGGCTGACCGACCAGTGGTATGTCGATGCCGAGAAGCTGGCGGTGAAGCCGATCGAGGCAGTGAAGAACGGCGCCGTCGAGATCGTCCCGAAGAGCTGGGAGAAGACCTTCTTCAACTGGATGGAAAACATCCAGCCATGGTGCGTCAGCCGCCAGCTGTGGTGGGGGCACCGGATCCCGGCGTGGTACGATGCTGAAGGCAAGGCCTATGTCGCACTGACCGAGGAGGAAGCGCAGGCGCAGGCAGGCGAAGGCGCCGCACTGACCCGCGACGAAGACGTGCTCGACACGTGGTTCTCCTCCGCGCTCTGGCCCTTCGCCACGCTCGGCTGGCCCGAGCAGACCGACCTTGTCGCCAAGCACTATCCCAACGACCTTTTGATCAGCGGCTTCGACATCCTGTTCTTCTGGGATGCCCGCATGATGATGATGGGGCAGTACACCACCGGGCAGAACCCGTGGCCCAAGCTGTATCTGCACGGCCTCGTCCGCGCGGCGGATGGGCAGAAGATGTCCAAGTCGAAGGGCAATGTCGTCGACCCGCTTGGGCTGATCGACCAGTACGGCGCCGATGCGCTGCGCTTCTTCATGGCGGCGATGGAAAGCCAGGGCCGCGACATCAAGATGGATGACAAGCGGATCGAGGGATACCGCAACTTCGCGACCAAGCTGTGGAACGCGACGCGCTTCTGCCAGTCGAACGGCATCGGCGCGAGCACCAGCATTGCCGCACCCAAGGCCACCCATGCGGTCAACCGCTGGATCATCGGCGAGGTTGTCCAGACCAAACAGGCGCTCGACACTGCGCTGGCCGATCTGCGTTTCGATGCGGCGGCAAACACGATCTATCATTTCGTGTGGGACCGGTTCTGCGACTGGTATATCGAACTGGTCAAAGGCAATTTCGACGAGGAAACCAGGGTGGTCGCTGGCTGGGCGCTCGACCAGATCCTCGTGATGCTGCACCCCTTCATGCCCTTCATCACCGAAGAACTGTGGTCCAAGCAGGGCGACCGCGCCGATTATCCGCTGATCACTGCAAAGTGGGTCGATCCGCAGGCCGAAGTGGATGCCGAGGCCAAGGCGGAAATCGACTGGCTGATTGCGCTGACCAGCGCGATCCGCACCGCCAAGAACGAGCTTGGCATTGCCCCCGGCGCCAAGCTGGAAGCCTTTTGCCCCGCGCCCAGCGCGCTGGCGAAATCGGTGGTCGAGGCCAATGCCGGNGCCATCGAACGGCTGGCGCGCCTGACNGCGATCCATTTNGCCGAAGCGCCCGCTGGCGCGGCGATGCAGATNGCAGCGGGCGAGGATGCGCTTGTCATTCCGCTCGAAGGCGTGATCGACATCGAGGCGGANAAGACCCGCCTGTCGAAGGCGCTGGAGGCNTCNGCCAAGGAAGCCAAGTCGCTCGAAGGCCGGCTGTCGAACGCGAACTTCGTCGAACGCGCCAAGCCCGAAGCGGTCGAAAAGGCACGCGCCGACCATGCGCACCACGTGGCCGAAGTCGCGCGGCTCGAAGCCGCCCTGGCGCGGCTCGGCTGACAAAACACGCCTAACTCTCTCGTCACCCCGGACTTGATCCGGGGTCAGGCTTCTTCGCTCGGCCTTGTGCCCGCAACGAGGAACAGCCCGACCCCGGCTCGGAGGCCGGGGTGGCGGATAGGGTGAACGAGGGCGGCGATTTCCTACGCGGCCCGATTGTGTCATGAACGCGGCAATGGCCTACGACCCTACCCCCGCTTGCGAAGCGCAAATTCAATCGAGTGCGTCGATCAAAACCCGCTTGACTGATCGGTTCGATTTTTGTGCATGGACCGTGGTCCATGCGGCCCATGTGTGCGCCGCGCACGACGAACCGAGTGAGCCTGCCCGATGCCGCTAGTCCTCGCCACGCAGGCTCCGGGTGAGCCGGAGATCTTCGCCAGCGTGCAGGGCGAAGGGCCGAGTGCAGGCATGCCCTGCACCTTCCTGCGGCTGTCGCGCTGCAATCTCGCCTGCGTGTGGTGCGACACCGCCTATACCTGGCACTTCGCGGGCGACGAGCGGCCGCACCGCGACGGGGTCGAATTCGACCGCACGGCCAACCAGCTCACGCTGGACGAGGAAGAGGTTGCCGCGCGTATCACCGCGCTGGGCCAGAAGCGCCTGGTCATCACCGGCGGCGAACCGCTGCTGCAGGCGCCCGCGCTGGCGCGGCTGCTGGGCCATTTGCCCGATGTCACGGTGGAGATCGAGACCAATGGAACGACCAAGGCAAGCCCCGCGCTCGACATCCGCATCGACCAGTTCAACGTCAGCCCCAAGCTGGCGCATAGCGGCAATCCTGCGGAACTGGCGCTCATCCCCGAGCGGCTNGACGCCTATGCCACCGACCCGCGCGCCTGGTTCAAGTTCGTGATCGCTGCGCCGGCGGACCTCGACGAGGTGCTGGCGCTGCGNGATCGCTANCGNTTCAAGCCCGACCACGTCTTCCTGATGCCCGANGGCACCGACAGCGAGACNNTGCGCGNNCGNGAGCAGTGGCTCGCGCCGCTATGCGTCGANCACGGCTTCNGGATGAGCGACCGGCTGCATATCCATTTGTTCGGCGATACGCGCGGGACCTAGCCCTGCGAGCGCCAGCGCTGGACGGTGCGCTCGACGATCTCTTCCTCGCCGCCGGTCTGGTTCCACAGTTCGATGAAGCTGGGGTCCTCCGATGCGGGCCGCTTGGATTCCTCGAGATTGTCGAAGCTCATGCGGATCGGGATTGCCACGCCTTCGCCGCAGATGATGCATTCCCGGTTGCGCAGCGCGGGGATGGCATCGAGNAAGCCGCGCGCGCCTTCGGGCATCGCCGCGCGGACGAAATCCTGGTCGCGGTCGTTGTTGAGCCGCATCGACAGGATCGTGCCGCATTGCGACAGCACGCCTTCGGCAAGGTCGGACGGACGCTGCGTGATCAGGCCCAGGCTGATGCCGTACTTGCGGCCTTCCTTGGCGATCCGCGACAGGATGGTGCCCACCGAATTGCCGTCGGCATTCTGTTCGTTGGGGACGTAGCGGTGCGCCTCCTCGCACACCAGCAGGATCGGCGAGGTGCGTTCGTCGCGGCTCCAGATGGCGAAGTCGAACACCAGCCGGCTGAGCACTGCGACCACGGTCGCGGTGATGTCCGACGGCACGCCGGAAACGTCGATGATCGANATCGGCTTGCCGTTCGAGGGCATCCGGAAGATCTTGGCGATGAAGTCGTTCATCGTGTCGGCCACCAGCATGCCCGAGAACATGAACTGGTAGCGCGGATCGCTCTTGATCTCGTCGAGCTTGTTCTTGATCCGCATGTAGGGCGCGGAGTTGGTCGCCTTGTCGAGCTTGCCCATCGCATCCTGCAGCTCGTTCGAGAGATCGGAGAGCAGGTAAGGGATCGGCGAATCGACGGTGATCTTGCTCATGTTCTCCGCCAGCCGGCTCTTCTGGCGCGACTTGAGCAGGCACTTGGCCAGAATATCCGCATCGACCTGCCGCTCGTTGCCATTGCTGGTCAGCAGCACTTCGCAATGCTCTTCGAAGTTCATGATCCAGTACGGCATCTGCAGGTTCGACACATCGAGGATCATGCCAGTGTTGCGGAAGGCCGAGGCATATTCGCCATGCGGGTCGACCATCACGATATGGCCATCGGGCGCAGCTTCGCAGATCCGGTGGAGGATCAGCGCCGCGCTGGTCGATTTACCCGTACCGGTCGAGCCGAGCAGTGCGAAATGCTTGCCCAGCATCGCATCGACATAGATGCCGGCGCGAATGTCCTTGGTCGGATAGACCTTGCCGATGGTGATCGCGCTGCGTCCGTCGCTGGCATAGACCTGCCGCAGGTCGGCCGTGGTCGCAGGATAGACCATCGCGCCGGGTACCGGATAGCGGGTCACGCCGCGGCGGAAAGCGTGCAGCTTGCCGGTCAGCTTCTCTTCCGCGCCTTCGCCGAGGAAATCGATATTGGCGAGGATCGAACCGGCCTTGCGGTCCTGCTTCTGGTTCCGCACGCTGGCAAGCAGCCAGCTGTTGCCGACACGGATCTTGATCTGCGATCCGACCTGCCCGGCCATGGCGATCGCGGGATCGGCATCGGCCGCGCATTCATTGAGCCGCGCAAGATCGATCGCCACCTGCGAACCCGCGCCCGAGATTTCCAGCACCACGCCGATCGGCTGATCGGCGTTCTCGCTGGTCGTCGGTGCGGGCGCCTGCGAAGCCGCTCGGCTCGGGGCACCGGCTGCCTCGTCGGCTGCNGTGCTGTCGCGCNGCGNCTGTTCCTGCGCCGGGGCGGCCGGTTCGTCCGCGATCGGTGAAGGCGNTGGCGGCTGCACCGGCTGGGGCCGGTCATCCGCCTGCGTTTCGGGCGGCTGGCTTTCGGTCCTTTCCGGCGGCTGGTGTACATAGCCCGACGGCGATGGGGCGGGNGCAGGCGCAGCCGCATCGCCGCCACGCATGATCCGGTCGCGCAGCGACCGCCTGTGCTTTTCCGGCGGCTCGGCCCCGGTTTCCTTCGACGGGTCGAACGTACGGTAAATCGGCTTGCCCATATCGGTCATCGATCCGGCGGTATCCTGCGTTGAATGCGCCCATCGCGCACGCAGCATGCCTGACCGAAAGTGCTTAAGATGTGGTCAACGCAAAAGCGCGCTTGCGCGTCAGATAAGCGCGAACAGGCGCCCGGCCGCCCAGCCCATCCCGACCGACAGCATCACCGCCAATAGCCCGTAGACCAGCGACCATTCCTGCGAATAGCGGGCCACCAGCCGTTCGAAACCGACCTTGCGCACTTCGACCTCGGCCTGCGCCGAAGCGATCACGCGGCCATCGCGCACGGCGAATGTCTCGGCGGTATAGGTCCCCGTCGACACATTGGANGGCAGNGAGATACGCGACTGGTAAAGCACCTGTTCGCTGATCTGGACGCCCTGAAAATCCTGCTTGTAGAGGTCTTGCCGCGTCTTGAGATCGACCAGTCCGGCCTTGAAGCGCGCCTGTTCCTCGGGTTCGATGACACCGCTGGGCGATAGCTGGATATAGGCGGTGCCGAATTCGTAGATCGCCGCGGTTTTCTCATCGACGATATCGGCGATCGGCTTGGAGGATGCGACCGCGAAATAGGACGGGACCGAGCGGAAATCGCTGCTGGCAGCGTTGACCCACACTCCGGCGAAGCGCTCCTTCTCGCGCAGCCGCACAGGTTCGGACGGTCCCTTGAGCACAACGACGATGTCGTAGTCGCTGCCNGCCGCGCGACCCTGCGGATCGAGNACCGCCCCGAACAGCAGCAGCTCGGTGCCGGTAAANCCCTGCCGCACCTGCACTTCGTGCTGGCTGACCTCGGGCACCAATATGGGATCGCGCTGGCCCATCAGCGCGAAAGCGAAAGCAAGGAGCAGCAGCGCTCTCATAGCGGGTAGATCGTGTAGATTTCATCGGGCTGGTAGAACAGGCCGAGGAACATGCGAAAGGCCACCATCAGCACGATGGCGGCGAGGATCAGGCGCAGTATTTCGGGCTTCGCCTTGACCGCAAGCTGCGAACCGAACTGCGCCCCGGTGACCGAACCGACCAGCAGCAGGAAGACCAGCACGATATCGACNGCCTTGGTGGTGAGCGAATGCATCATCGTGGTCGCCATGGTGACGAACAGGATGTTGTAGAGCGAAGTGCCCACCACGACATTCGCGCTCATCCCGAGGATGTACAGCATCGCCGGCACAAGGATGAACCCGCCACCGACCCCCATCAGCATCGTCAGGATGCCCACCGCGATGCCGACGACCAGCGGAGCCAGCGGGGAGATATAGAGGCCCGAGCGATAGAAGCGCCAACGCATCGGCAGGCTCGCGACCAAGGGATGGTGGCGCCGCCGCGCTGCCTGGGCATTGCCCTTCCCGCGCAGCGTCTGGACCGATTCCCGGGCCATCAGCAGGCCGATCGTCCCCAGCAGGATCACGTAAAGCGCGCTAATGACCACATCGATCTGCCCGATCGACCGGAAAAAGCGGAACAATAGCGCGCCGAAGCCCGAACCGATAACGCCGCCGGCGACCATCACCATACCCATCCGGTAATCCACGCCGCCGCGCCCGCCATGCGCCAGCACGCCGGTAACGCTGGCCCCGGTGACCTGTGTCGAAGCCGAGGCCGCAGCGACGGTCGGAGGAATTCCGTAGAAGATCAGCAGCGGAGTCGTGAGGAAGCCGCCCCCCACTCCGAACAGGCCCGAGAGCACACCTGTTAGCCCCCCCAGCGCGACGATCCATAGCCCGTTGACGGACAGGTTCGCGATAGGGAGGTAGACGTCCATGCCTGCGCCCTATCGCAGCGGCGTGACGGATAAAAGCTGAACGATGTCAGAAGCCGGTTGAAAGCGTGATCAGGCCGCCGTTGCCCGGGGCAGCATTGCCCGCGACGCGCCACAGGTAATCGGCTTCGATCCGCGCCGGCGCNTGCCCCACCGTCAGGCGAAAGCTGACCTTAGGCCCCACATCCAAGCGTGCGGCCCCCTTCTGCGCCCCGCCCCGCGCGGTTGCGCCAAGCGCGACATCGCCGAGGTCGAATGCAGCGACGTCGCGTTCCACTACCAGCGCGCCATCGGCGAACGGTGTCGCGAAACTGCCGCCGACGAAACCGGCCTGCCCATATCCGCGTGCATTCAATCCGGCAGGCAACCCGCGCCGCTCGAACCCGCCGGCAACGAACGCGGCCGGTCTGAACTCGGCAGCCTGCCCCGGCCTGTGCGTGGCCCGAACCTCGGCATGGACGGCAAGCGGAACGCGCGCGAACGGGCGCAGGCGAAGCCCAACGGCGGCTTCGGTCTCCCCATCCTCCACGAGCGCCTTGGTGGCGCGTGCATAGGCGCNTGGATCATGCGCCGTGCCCGGAGCGAGTCGGTACGACAGGAGTGCGCCCATCTGGCTGGCGCCATAGCTTGCCGGACGCACGCCACTCACCAGAGCCCCCGTATCGCCTTGCCGCAACACCACCCAGCTGTCGATCCGCCAGGCGGAGCCGGCGATCTGCGGCGAGAAGGGGTCGCGCGGCGCCGATCCGGCGTTGTCGAGCGCGGTCGCCACGCTGCGCGGCAGCGGCAAGGCCGCCATGCCGGCACTGAAGAGCAGCGCATGGCCTGCAGCGCGGCGATGCGTATCGAAAGCGCGTTGCCGTGCGGTTGGGTCAGCGAACTGCGCGGCGATGTCCCGGTAACTTGCGCGCACGGCTGTTCGGTCCGCAAGATATCCTGGTACATCAGGAAGCCGCGCGCCAGCTTCGGGGGCACGCGCTGACAGCGGAATGCTGCGTGTGGCGGGCCGCGGTTCGGCAACCGGCAGATTTGCCCCGGCGAACCGCAACGTCTCGGACAGCCGAAGCGTTTGCGGCCACGGGCTTTCCCACAACAGGAGCCGCGCGAGGCACCAGCCGGCGAGCAGCAATCCCAGAAACAGCACAGGCTGCCCCTGCCGCCGGGCGATCACATCGCTCATGCGACCTGCCCGTCCCGCTGAACGAGAGCGGGATGATCGCGGTGTTCGGTCTTGTCCCACACGATGGGCGCACCGCGCAGCGTGCCGATATAGGCGGCAAAAGCCCGGCGGCCGGCGATGATTGCAATGATGTTCGAAACGAAGGTCCGCGGGATGGCGAGCACCCCCTGCCGCCAGCCATATTCACGCGCCGTGCAGCAGAACCGCACCATGAACCGCAGCATCAGACCGGTCAGGTTGAGCCACAGCAACGCCTGCAAGAGAGGCGAAGCGGGCGGTGCCTGTGCGATACCGATCTGTTCGAGCACCAGTCGCACGGCGATCATGCACACCAGCACGTAAGCGATCACCAGCAGGATGGCGGCGAGCGGCCCGCGGCGGTCGCGCAGTTGCATCCACAGATCGACTGGCTGCCGGCCCCAACCGAGCCGGTCCCATCCCTGGAGCGCGATACCGTGCATCCAACGCGTTTTCTGGCGCACCGCCTGATCGAGCAGCGCGGGGAAGAACGCGCGCGTCGCAACCAACCGTCCTTCGGCAGTACGGACGCGCAGGAACCGTCCCTTCCCGCCNGCCTGGGCGATCTTGAGCCCGAGTTCGTAATCCTCGGTCAGCGATTCTTCGGCAAAGGGTTTGCCCTGGCTGGCGCGAGCCAGTTGGGCGAGTGAACCGCGCGCAATCGCGCAACCAACGCCCGCGCCCGGAATGGCTGCGCCCAGCGCATCGCGCACGACCAAGGCCTTGCCATGCGCCTCCGCGAATTCGTCGGAGTAATGCGAGCCGATCCAGCGGGAGTCCGGCTGGGGCAGCGCAAGAACCGGTAGCTGCACGAAATCCGCCTGCCACAGGGCCCGGTCGAGCAGTGGCAGCGCGGCCGGGTCGACCATGTCTTCCGCATCGTGCAACACGATCAGCCGCGCGGTAACCCCCGTTCGCTGTTCATCCTCCTCCAGCGCATCGTAGAGACGGTTGAGGCAATCCGCCTTTGACGTCGGTCCATCCTTCCCGTGCACGACGAGCCGGACCCGCGGGTCGCCGCGCGTCGCCGCGATAACCGAGGCGATGGTGGCGGCGTCATTGCGATAGCACCCGATATAGACGGTGAGCTGCGCATAGGCCCATGCATCCAGCATATGCGTCAGCGTCGAGCCGATGACCTCGGCCTCCTGCCAGGTCGGAATGAAGACGGCCGCCGGCCCTGCCAGGCCTTCAAGCTGATCCAGCTCCCGCTCATCGATTCGCGGGGTCCGGATACGGCCCGTGATGCGGCACCAGAGATACGTGCAATCAAGGGCGAATTCGTCGATCATCCCCAGCGCGAAGAAGGCCGCCGCGAACAGCAGCAATTCGTGCTGCACCAGCAAAAACCATTCGGCCGCTGTGAAAGACGCGAAAAGCAACCCTTTACCCCCCGCCTTTCTCGATACCCGCGACTTTCAACACTTGCAACGCAGACAGCTTTGCGAAAGAGAGCATGCCCGAGATGACCGAACGTCCTTCAGCTTTCCGCCTCGTTTTTGCCCCCGTCCGCGCGCTCTTCGTGAGCGATGCGTCGGCTGGCATCCTGCTCATCCTCGTTGCGGCGGCGGCCATGCTGGCAGCCAACTCCCCGCTCGCGGGCGAATACGAACAATTGTTCTATGGCGAACTGCCGTGGACGCCGATCCCGAAGCTCGACGATCTTCACCTGTGGATCAACGACGGTCTGATGGCGGTGTTCTTCTTCGTCGTCGGGCTCGAAGTGAAGCGCGAATGGATCGAAGGACAATTGTCGACCGCCCAATCGCGGCGACTGCCGATTCTCGCGGCCATTGCCGGGATGGCCGTGCCTGCACTGGTCTATGTCGGCGTGGTGGGCGGCGATGCCGAACTGCTGCGTGGCTGGGCCATTCCCGCAGCGACCGACATCGCTTTCGCGATGGGCGTTCTCGGGCTGCTGGGCAATCGCTGCCCCGCCTCGCTCCGCCTGTTCCTGCTGACCGTGGCAATCGTCGACGACATCGGGGCGGTGCTGGTGATTGCGCTGTTCTACACCGCCAACATCAAGCTGGGCTGGCTGGCCGCATCGGGCGCGGTGGTGATTGCCATGATGGTGCTCAACAAGATGCGCGTCGCGCGCTACTGGCCCTATATCCTGCTCGCGCTGGTGCTGTGGTACTTCGTGCTCAATTCGGGCATCCATGCCACTATCGCCGGCGTCGTCGCAGCGCTGTGCATTCCGATGGTCGGCCCCGACGACCAGACCATGGTCGAACGGATGGAACATGGCCTCGCCCCGTGGAGCGCTTATCTGGTCGTACCGGTATTCGGCTTCGCCAATGCCGGGGTGCCGCTGGCGGGCATGGGCGTGGACCAGCTGCTTGCCCCCCTGCCGCTGGCCATCGCGGCGGGCCTGTTCCTGGGCAAGCAGGTCGGCATCTTTGCGGCCATCTTCGTGGCCGACAAAATCGGCTTCGCGCCGCGTCCCGACCAGGCGACCTGGCCCGAGATCTGGGGCGTATCGATCCTTTGCGGGATCGGTTTCACCATGTCGCTGTTCATCAGCGGACTGGCCTTCGCCGGGCAGCAGCTGCTCATCAACGAAGCCAAGATCGGTATCCTGCTGGGCTCGCTGATTTCGGCGCTTGCCGGATACGCCATCATCCGGATGTCGGCCAAACATCCCGACGATGTGCGCTCACCCTATATCGACTGACCCTTCGGTCGCATGACGAGTGCGCGGCGGGAGCTTACCAGCTCCCGCTGTTCTCCATGCTCGCCCAGGGTTCCTGCGGCTCCAGATACCCGTCCTGCAGCAATTCGATCGAGATACCGTCGGGCGTCTTGACGAACGCCATGTGCCCATCGCGCGGCGGACGATGAATGATGTGTCCGGCATCCATGATTGCCTGGCAGGTCTCGTAGATGTTCTCGACCCGGTAGGCGAGGTGGCCGAAGTTGCGCCCGCCGGTGTATTCCTCGGGCTCGCTGCCGTCCTCGGGGGGCCAGTTGTAGGTCAGTTCGACCTCGGCGACGCCCTCCTGCCCCGGGGCGGCCAGGAAGATCAGCGTGAACCGGCCGGCCTCGACGTCGAAACGCCGCGTTTCTTCCACGCCGATCAGCTTGAAGAAGGCCAGCGTGGCATCCGCATCGGTCACGCGGATCATGCTGTGCAGGAATTTGGTCAAGGGACACTCCGTTCGTTACCAACCGGTGGGGCCGTGATCGCGCAACGGCGACCGGCGACCGGCATCAAGCCGCGCCCTGCCACATCGAGCCGGCGCGATGCAATGCGCCATCAACGATGTCGCGGTCGCCCGCCGGGCACCGCGAGAGGCACATAGCGGATAGCTNATACCANAAGGGGCGCGCCATTGCTGGCACGCCCCCGCTTTCCCGCCCGGTGGTTCCTTAGAAACTGGCGGAGATGGTCCCCACGATGGCATCGTCGGTGAAGCCGTCGACCGANGGGCCTTCNACCCCGACATAGGAGACNCCGACTTCGAAATTGCCTTGCGCTACCGCCAGGCCGAGCGCCCAGTCGAGCCCGGTATCGTCGGCTGCACCAGCCAGCAGCGGCGGAGCCAGCGCGCCGTCGGTATAGCCGAGGTGGCCGGTCACGCTGAACGGCGAATCGGCAATTCCGAAACCCACATCGGTATAGATGTAGAGGTTGTCGTCGCCGCCGAGCGAATCCTGTTCGGGCGCATAGGCAACACCCAGCGTCGCTTCCGCCGGGCCCAGGTTCGCACTGATCGAGGCATAGGGTTCGATATAGTCGGTATCGAGCCCAAGGTCCTCGGTTGGATACATGTAATAGAGCACCCCGACGTCGATGCCGACTGCATCGCTCAGCGAGCCACTCCACCCGGCATAGAGATCCAGTTCGACATCACCATAGGACGGGCCGCCCTTGATCGAACTGGCCCAGGTGCCGATGTAGAAACCGCTGTCGTGTGCGACATCGAAACCGCCCTGGATCGCCGGATCGCCGCCCGAGAGCGAGACCCCGCGGAAGCGGTAGTCGGTGGTCAGGGCAACATTGGCGGATGTGGTGAAGCCGCTGTCTTCGGACTGCGCCATCGCCGGCGTTGCAAGGGAAAGGCCCGCCGTAGCGAGAGTTACGGCCATCAGGCCGCGAAAGGACGTGAGCATTACAAACTCCTGTACGAGTGTCGCTTCGTCCCACCTGCGAATCCGCCGGGGCCATTTTATTAGGCCTCTCATCCGGATACAGTTACAAACCTGCACGTAGCTGCGCGTTTGCGCAAGATCGCGCCGCCCAGTTTTCGCATATGCAACAAAAGCTGTGGTTTTCTCGCAACGGCAACACGGCGCAATCCGGGCATTTGTTGCCCCCGTCACGGCAAGCGCCTATCTGGAGCGTCCCCTTTCAAGAACCCGCAGAAAACCAACGATTTTCACCATGATCAAACTCGCCAGACTGTTCAGCAAAGGCAAATCGGCAAAGGTTTTGCCGAAAGTGCCCGAGGGCGAGCGCTACTACGTCATCGGCGACATTCACGGGCGCTGCGACCTGTTCGACGAACTGATTGTCGCGATCGAAGACGACGATCGCCGCGCAGGGCCTGCGCAAACGACGGTGGTCCTTCTGGGCGACCTCGTCGACCGCGGGCCCGAAAGTGCCCGCGTGATAGAGACAGCCATGCAATGGGGCGAGCGGCGCAGCGTCCGCTATATCGCGGGCAATCACGAGGAAATGTTCCTCGAAAGCTTCGAGGACAAGGAGATGCTACGCCATTTCCTCAAACACGGCGGGCGTGAAACCGTGCTCAGCTACGGGATCAAGAAAAAGCGTTATAACGAACTATCGCTGAAGGAACTGCAGGCCGAACTGCACAAGCTCGTACCCGCAGAGCACCGCAACTTCCTGGCCGCGATGGAAGATATCATGATCGCGGGCGATTATGTCTTCGTCCACGCGGGAATCGATCCCAAGCGCAGCATCGAGGACCAGAAAAGCTCCGACATGCGCTGGATCCGTGACCGGTTTCTCAAGCACCGCGAGCCGCTTAGCCATGTCGTGGTTCACGGCCACACGATCTTTGAAGACGTCGAACACACCGACTACCGCATCGGTATCGACACTGGCGCCTTTCGTACCGGCAACCTGACCGCACTGGTGCTGGAAAACGACGAGCGGCGCCTGATCCGGGCACTCGAAACCGATGGCACGATCACGACCGAGAGTCTGGCGTTCGGCTGACGGCGTGACCGCTGTGCAAGGATAGCCGATCACGCTCTCCGCTTTTTCGAGAAAATTGCCAGGGGGCCTGTAAGCCGGGTTCTGTCCCGCGCGCGGTATGCTTGCACACCAGCCACGCGGGGGCAGCCATTCGTCTAGGCTTCGGATTGCTCCGAAGCTCAAGCAGCCAACCCGGGCGGTCGATGCGAAACGCACCTGCCCGCTTGCGCGGGCGCGCCGCCCCTATTCGGCCTTGCTCCGGGTGGGGTTTGCCATGCGGGCCGCGTTGCCGAAGCCCCGGTGCGCTCTTACCGCACCCTTTCACCCTTGCCTGGACCTGCAAGCAGGCCATCGGCGGTTTGCTCTCTGTGGCACTTTCCCTCGGCCGCCATCCGAGGACAGCGACCGGGCGGGCGTTACCCGCCACCCTTGTTTCGTGGAGCCCGGACTTTCCTCGTACCTTGCGGCACGCGGCTGCCCGGCCCCCTGGCGGTACACGCGATAGGGCAAACCGGGTGTGGCGCCAAGCCCGCCATTGGCCCCGTGCCCGTTCGCACTGGTCCGGCACATCGGACGCGCGGGCTTCTTTGCTCCCCCACCCCCTCCAAATCATTCGATTTCCTTAACCTTTCCCGCTTAGGCGCCCCACGTTCTGCGAATGGATGCAGAGGGAATTTCAGAAGCTTCATGCGAATCATTGGCTGCATCGTCGAAGACCACAATCTGTGGTTCGTGCTGATCGCCGCGATCATGTGCGTTGCAGGATCGATGGTATCCGCCACGCTCTTTCGCCGGACGATGGCTGAAGAGGGTCCAGCGTGGGTCCATTGGTGTTTCCTTTCTGCCGTAACCGCCGGGGCGGCTACCTGGGCGACGCATTTCATCGCCATGCTTGGCTATCAGACCACCGCCCCGGTCTCGCTCGACGGCGTGCTGACCGTTATCTCCGCGCTCATCGCTGCGGGCGGCATCGGCCTGGGCCTGGTCCTCGCTTCATCGACTTCCGCGCGCATCGCGGTTCTGGGCGGGGGGGCAACCATCGGCTTCGCGATCAGCGCGATGCACTACGTCGGCATGTTTGCCTATCGCGTCGACGGGATCGTCAGCTGGGACTGGCGCTATGTCCTCGCCTCTCTCGCAATCGCCATGGTCTGCGCTGGCTCCGCCATCCATCTGCTGCGCGATCAGGACAACGGACATCGCGTATGGCAGGCCGGAATGTTGCTCGCCTTGGCTATAATCGGCCTGCATTTCAGCGGCATGGCAGCATTTTCGGTGACCGCGATGGCTGGCTATTCGCAAAACGGCGACAGCGATGCCTTCGCTGCCCTGGCTGCGGCCATCGGCATGGTCGCGCTGCTGATCGTGGGCACCGGCATCTCCACCTATCTGGTCGAACGCAAGGCCAGCTCGGACGGAGAGAACCGCATCGCGCATATCGCCATGCACGATGCACTGACGAACCTGGCCAATCGCCGACAGTTCACCGAAGCACTAGCGGGTGAATGCAATGCCATCGATAGCGGGGGCCAACCGTTCGCGCTGATGATGGTCGATCTCGATCGTTTCAAGCCGATCAACGACACACTCGGACATCCCGCCGGCGACCTCGTGCTGCAACGTATCGCCAATCGGCTCAAGTTGGCAGCGCGCAGTGGTGACATCGTTGCGCGGATCGGGGGCGACGAATTCGCGATCATCGCATTCGGGGTCACGGGAGTCGCGACTGCGGCGGAAATCGCCGAACGCGTCGTCGAAGTGCTTTCGCGTCCGATGGTCATCGATGGAAATGTCGTGGAAATCAGCGGCAGCGTGGGCGTGGCGCTGGCGCCCGACCATGGCACCGAGCCCGACGCGCTCGTCCAGCACGCCGACATTGCGCTGTATTCGGCCAAACATCATGGCAAGCAGACCTACCGGGTATTCGAACCGCAGCTGATGGAGGTGATCCAGCGCCAGCGCTCGCTCGAGGCCGCGCTGCGTCGCGCCTCGATGCGCGACGAATTCCGCATCGTGTATCAACCGGTGTTCTGCTCGGCGAAGGGCGAGATTACCGGTGCCGAAGCGCTGCTGCGCTGGACCTGCCCCGAGCATGGCGAAATTTCGCCGACCGAATTCATTCCCATTGCCGAAGAACTCGGGCTGGTTGCACGCATCGGAGCGGATGTCCTGCGCAAGGCCTGCAAGGACGCCGCCTCATGGCCTGCCCACATCGACCTCGCGGTCAACGTATCACCGGTCCAGCTACTCGACCCGCGACTGCCGCAAACCGTTGCGCAGGCGCTGGCCGATTCGGGCCTGTCCCCGTCCCGCCTCGAACTCGAAATCACCGAAACCGCACTGCTCAACAATGACGAGGCAGCGCTGCGCACGCTGACGCAGATCCGCGATCTCGGCGTCCGCATTTCGCTGGACGATTTTGGCACAGGCTATTCCTCGCTCAGCTACCTTCACCGTTTCCCGATCAGCCGCATCAAGATCGACAAGAGCTTCGTCCAGAAGCTGCCTGACGACGTCGGGAGCGCTTCGATCGTTCGGGCAATCGCCCAGCTTGGTTCAAGTCTCAGCATGAAAATCACCGCCGAAGGTATAGAAACCGATTCGCAGCTGTCCTTCATCAAGGAACACGGGTGCGACGAGGTGCAGGGTTTCCTTACCGGGCGACCCATTGCCCTCGCCGACTTCCTGGTCCTTACCGGCCAGCAGGCCGAAAACGTCGAAGCCTAGGAAGGAAGCGAAACATGCCGATCAGCAGGCTGCTCTATACCAGCTCCGCCCGCCTCGAACCGGGCCCGCAGACGATCGACAAGCAACTGTGCCGACTGGCCGGGGAAGCCGCGCTGCTCAACGAGGAAGCGGGAATCACCGGCGTGCTCGTTTATGTCGAAGAGCAGTTCATCCAGGTCCTCGAGGGCGAGAGCGCCGTCGTCGAGGAAGTCTTCGAACGCATCTGCTGCGATTTCCGCCACGCGCAGATCAAGCTGATCGACCTTATCCCGGTCAGGCAGCGGATGTTCGCGCGCTGGCACATGGCGCGGTTATGCGAAGGCGCGGATCCCGAATCGATGCTCGACGACGATTTGAAGAACATTCGCTACCTGCTGGGCGTGAACGCGCGCGCCGCGGTCGAACGAATGTACGAAACGCTCATATCGTATGAGGATATCGACAGCTAGGACCAGCCTGCCGCGGGCGCTGCGTGAGGCGGGCCGAAACCCGGCCTAACGCGTGTGGCCGCGGTCGCGGTCGAGCAGCAGCTGGAACAGGATGGCGCGCACCTCGCCGTCGATTTCGCCATTGATCTTTTCCGGCCGCCAGCGGCGCTGGAAGGCTTCGACCGCCTTGTGGCCATCGGTTACATCGTATCCGAACCGCTCGAGTGCGAGATAGAAGGCCGCGTCGTTGTCGAACGGGTCACCCCGTTCGAGCTGCTGGGGCCGCGGCAGGCACAGGCCGTATTCCGCCAGCCGGTCCCATGGGAAGAGTTCGCCGGGATCGATCTTGCGCGCCGGTGCAACGTCCGAATGGCCGATCACATTGGCCCGCGGGATATCGTACCGCTTNACGATCCGCGCCACNAGCGGGACCAATGCCTGGAACTGGGCCTCGTTGAATTCGCGGTAGCCGTATTTGTGACCGGGGTGGTCGAGTTCGATACCGATGCTCGCCGAATTCACGTCCTTGTGTCCGCGCCAATAGGCGACCCCGGCGTGCCAGGCGCGCTTTTCCTCGGGCACCAGCCGGACGACCTCGCCCTGTTCACCGATCAGGTAATGCGCGGAAACCTGCGCTTCGGGATCGCACAACCGTTCGATCGCGAAGCCCTTGTCCTGCATCTCGGTGTAATGGATCACCACCATCTGGATGGGCATGGTGCGTTCGTTGTGGTTCGGCGACAGCACCTCGCGGTCGACCAGTTCGTCTTCGCTNACGGGCAGCTTCTCCCCCGGCGTGCCGAAATCCGAACTCAACCGATCAGCCCTTCGGCTTCGGGCAGGACCGCGCCGAGCACCAGCGCATCGTCACCGCGGTGATACTGCAGCCCGCCGCCGCTTTCGCTGGCAAGCAGGTGGATCATGTGCGCGGCGGCAGTGCGGCTGGTGAGGTCGGACCGATCGAGCGATCCGTCGAGCGCCCTGCCGATGGTTTCATCGAAGGCGATCTTGGGCCCGGCGGCGCGCACCACGATCTCGCAGGCTCCGTCGCGGCGTTCGGCCCCGATGTCGAGCGTACCGCCACGCACCAGCGCATCGATGGCAATCTGGGCGAANTTCAGCAGGACCTTCACCGCCGGCTTGGCCAGCGTGGCATCGGCCAGCGCCCAATTGAGGCTGATCTTGCCATTATCGGTCACCAGCGCCTCGATCAGCGCCTGCGGTTCGGTCACTTCGACGCGGTCGCCGAACCCCCCGGCGGCNCCGAAAGCGAGCCGGAAGAACTTGAGCTTGCTGGTGCTGACATGCGCACTCTGTTCGAGCAGTTCGACCACATTCGCCCGCATTTCGGGATCGGTTTCCATCGCCAGCAGCTCGAGCCCGTTGGACAGCGCACCCACGGGGCTGAGCATGTCATGGCACAGCCGCGAACACAGCATTGCGGCGAGATCGATCGATTGGCGGTCGTCCATTGAGGTCCCGATTGGTGAAGAATTCATGAGCGTCTTAGCGAGGGGTGACCTCATAGGGAAGCGCTTCGAAACCGGCATCCCCCGAACGCCACAGCGTGATTCGGCCCACCGCGATTATCGCCCAGATCGCCCCGTCGTTCGCTGCCAGCGCGCTGTCGGTCGCGGACGGCCGGGCCAGTCCATTGGGGTGCGAGTGGTAGTAGCCGACAACGCGCGGGCCGCCCGAACGCGCCGCGCGATGCGCGTCGATCAATACCTGCGGATCGATTTCGAAATGCCGCGCGGGATCGGGATGGACATTGCGCGCCGGCAGCGACCCGGTGACGCCATCCGCCGACCCCAGCAGCACCCCGCAGCATTCCAGCGGGTGCGCACGCTGTGCTTCTGCAAGCATGCAGGCGACGACATCACTTGAGAGTTCGAACGGCATCGCGCATGGCCCTAGCATGGCCGAAGCCGATATCATCACCGGAAAGCTGGCCAGCGGCGGCCGCCTCGACAAGGCGCTGGCTGACGCGACCGAACTGTCGCGCGAACGGATCAAGGGCCTGATCGCTGCAGGGGCCGTCACCATCGGCAAGACGCTGGCCCGCAGCGCATCGGCGAAGGTGCAGGGCGAAGAGCGTTTTGCCATCGCGCTGCCCCCGCCCGAACCGCTGGCCGCACTGCCGCAGGACATACCGCTCGATATCGTCTTCGAGGATGCTCACCTGCTGGTGGTCGACAAGCCCGCGGGGATGGTGGTGCACCCGGCAGCGGGCAATCAGGACGGTACGCTGGTCAATGCGCTGCTCCACCATTGCGCGGGCCGCCTGTCGGGGATCAACGGCATCGCCCGCCCCGGTATCGTCCACCGCATCGACAAGGACACGTCGGGGCTCTTGGTGGTCGCCAAGTCCGACGCCGCGCATGAAGGCCTGGCGCGGCAGTTCGCCGATCATTCGATCACGCGCCGGTATCTGGCGGTCTGCGCCGGACACCCCGCGCCGCCGGCAGGCACCATCGCGGGCCGGATCGGGCGTTCGGTTCACGACCGCAAGAAGATGGCGGTGTTGCCCGACGATACGACGCGCGGGAAGCACGCCGTCACGCATTTCGAAACGCTGCGCCACCTCAATCACGCGGCGCTGCTCGAATGCCGTCTTGAAACCGGGCGCACGCATCAGGTCCGCGTTCACTGCGCGTCAATCGGTCATGCGCTATTGGGGGATCCAGTATACGGTCGGACTCCCAAGCCCTTGCGGCAGGTGCTCGAATCACTCGGGTTCCACCGCCAGGCGCTGCACGCGGCACGGCTGGGCTTCAGCCATCCTATCAGCGCTGAAACCTTGGATTTCCGCGCCGAACTGCCAACAGATATGCGGGAACTCATCGACGAAACCGCACGTTGAAATCGATGAAACGCGTGTGCAATTTGGGCCGTGTCCGCTATACGTAAACCTAGTGGCCCGAAGGTTGGATGCCCGTCAGGGGTCCGACGAGCGAGGTCGACGCAAGAAAGGTCAGGGTACAAGTGAGCAATACCAAATCTTTGAGTGTCCCGGCACTCGGCGGCGAGCAGAGCCTCAACCGTTATCTTTCCGAAATCAAGAAATTCCCGGTGCTGACGCAGGAGCAGGAATACATGCTCGCGAAGCGCTATGAGGAACATGACGATCCCGAAGCTGCGGCGCAGCTCGTCACCTCGCACCTGCGGCTGGTGTCGAAAATCGCCATGGGCTACCGCGGTTACGGCCTGCCGGTGTCGGATCTCATCTCCGAAGGCAATGTCGGCCTGATGCAGGGCGTCAAGAAGTTCGAGGCCGATCGCGGCTTCCGCCTCGCGACCTATGCCATGTGGTGGATCAAGGCGAGCATCCAGGAATATATCCTGCGCTCGTGGAGCCTCGTCAAAATGGGCACCACCGCCGCGCAGAAGAAGCTGTTCTTCAACCTGCGCCGGATGAAGAAGAATCTCGACGCTTACGAGGACACCGATCTCCATCCCGAGGATGTGAACAAGATCGCTACCGATCTCGGCGTGCCCGAGCAGGAAGTGGTCAATATGAACCGCCGCATGATGATGGGCGGCGATGGGTCGCTCAACGTACCGATGCGCAACGGCGAAGACGGTTCGGGCGAATGGATGGACTGGCTCAAGGACGATGGTCCGTTGCAGGACGAGCTCGTCGCCAATGCCCAGGAATCGGAAGTGCGCCACGACATGCTGATCGAGGCGATGGACGGGCTGAACGAGCGCGAGAAGCACATTCTGACCGAACGCCGCCTGACCGAGAACCCCCAGACGCTGGAGGAACTCAGCCAGGTCTACGACGTCAGCCGCGAACGCATCCGCCAGATCGAAGTGCGCGCGTTCGAGAAGGTGCAGAAGGCAATGAAGGCCATCGCCGGCGAGAAGCTGCTGGCCGGCGTAGCCTGACCGGACATCGCTTCGTCAAACCCTATGAAAAGGCCGCCGACACCTCCGGGTGTCGGCGGCCTTCTTCATTTCGAGCGGCCTAGCTGGCGGGTGCCAGTTCCAGCACTGCCGCCACCATCGCCTCGGTGCCCAGCGTTACCGACTCGCGCGGGGCGATCTTGAACAGGGGCGAATGGTGCGAAGGCACCGGCGGACCGCCGGCTGCGGCTGCATCGAACGCCGCCTGCGGTGTGCCCCCGACAGCGAAGTAGTAGCCGGGGACGCCATATTCCTCGGCGACGAAATAGGCGAAATCTTCCGCACCCATCCCGCGCTGCTGCCATGGGATGAGCACCTCGTTACCCAGATCGCGCTGCAGTGCCGCGTTGAGTCGCCGCGCGAGTGCGGGGTCGTTGTTGGTTACGGGGGTTCCTTCCGACACCGCGACCTGCACTGGCATCTCTTCGGGCAGTCCATGCGCCCTGCCCGTATTGACGGCTATGCGCTCGATCGCGGCGAGCAGCTGCGCACGCGTGTCCTCGTCATTGGCGCGCACCGTGAGCTGCAGATCCGCCCGGTCCGAGATAATGTTGTGCTTGGTACCCGAATGGAACGCCCCCACGGTGATCACCGCGGGCGACAACGGCTCGATCTCGCGGCTGACGATCGATTGCAGCGCCGTGACGATCTGCGAGGCAATATAGACCGGATCGCGGCCCATGTGTGGGCTGGCCCCATGCGCGCCGACGCCCGGCACGATGATATCGACCGAATCCGCGCTCGAATACTGGATGCTTTCCGAGGCCGAAATCTTGCCCGCCGGCAGGATCGAGGCGACATGGAACGCCAGCGCGTAGTCGGGCGTGCCGAACCGGTCGTAGAGGCCGTCTTCCAGCATCGCAGCCGCGCCGCCGACCCGCTCTTCCGCCGGCTGCACCACGAACATGAGCGTTCCCGACCATTGGTCCTTCATGGCCATCAGGCGCCGCGCGGTGCCGACCATCGCGGTGATATGCACATCGTGGCCGCAAGCATGCATGACAGGGTATTCCGTGCCGTCCTGACCAACCTGCGTCACCGTCGATGCGTATTCGAGCCCGGTCTTCTCGGGCATCGGCAGGCCATCCATGTCGGCGCGCAGCAGGATCAGCGGGCCTTCGCCGTTGCGGGCCATGGCGACGACCCCGGTCCCGCCGACGCCTTCGGTCACGTNGAGCCCGGCAGCCCGCAATTCGGCAGCCATCCGCTTGGCGGTCTCCGTTTCGAGGAAGGACAGTTCGGGATTGGCGTGAAAATGCTTGAACAGATCTTCGAGATGGCTGTCGTAATCCGCGGCCACCGCCTGTTTTACCTGTGCCGGGTCAGCGGCGGCGGGTGTGGCACCCAAGGANAGGGCCAGGGCCGAAGCGGCCAATCCGAAAATCGCTTTGCGCATAGATACTCCCTCACGGCTCCCCATGGCCGAAAGGGCAGGTAAGCATGCATGGTCGCCGGTCGCAAGCAGGCTGATTGCGCCCGCCCGCCCGGCCAGCTAGATGCCCGGGAATGCGCTGGGTGATCCGCTTCCTTTTCAAGGCCCTGATCGGCTTCTTGGGTCTGAGCCTGGCCCTGGTGCTGGTGTTCAGATTCATCCCGGTACCGGTAACCGCCACCATGCTGATGGATTCCAACGGCATCACCAAGGACTGGACCGCGCTCTCGAATATCGACCGCACCATGGTCCGCGCGGTGATTGCCGCGGAAGACGGCAAGTTCTGCAGCCACGAGGGTTTCGATCGTGAAGCGATCGAGGACGCGCTCGAGAACAACCGCCAGGGCGGCAGGATCCGCGGCGGGTCGACGATCAGCCAGCAAACGGCGAAGAACGTCTTCCTGTGGCAGGGCGGTGGCTATGTCCGCAAAGGCTTCGAAGCCTGGTTTACCGTGCTGATCGAACAGATCTGGGGCAAGCGGCGGATCATGGAAGTCTATCTCAACGTCGCTGAAACGGGCCTGGGCACCTATGGTGTGGAGGCCGGGGCGCAGCGCTACTTCGGCAAGTCCGCCGCNTCGCTGACTCCGCTCGAAGCTGCCCGGATGGCCGCCGCATTGCCGCAGCCCAAGCAGCGCGCCGTCAGGAACCCGAGCGGCTGGCTGGCGCGCCATGGCAACACGATTTCTGCGCGCATCGGTTCGGTAGCCCGTGACGGCCTCGATTCCTGCGTCTATCGATAACGGCGATGGGAGCGGGCCACAGCCATTCGCATGATCACGGGCACGGGCACAGCCATGCCCCCGCCGATTTCGGCAACGCCTTCCTGATCGGCATCATTCTCAACACCGCATTCGTCATCGTCGAAGCAGCCTATGGCTGGATTTCGGGATCGATGGCGCTGATCGCCGATGCCGGGCACAATCTGTCCGACGTCCTCGCGCTGCTGCTCGCATGGGGGGCAAGCGTCGCGGCCAGGCGCCCCGCTTGCGAACGTTTCACTTATGGCTTCAAGAGTTCCACGATCCTTGCAGCACTGGCCAATGCCGGATTGCTGCTGGTCGCAATCGGCGCGATCCTGTTCGAGACGCTGCACCGCATGGCCGAACCGGCACCGGTCCAGGGGGAAACGATGGCGATCGTCGCGGGCATTGGCATCCTCGTGAATGCCGGTACCGCTGCGCTGTTCCTGCGCGGACAGCACGATATCAATATCCGGGGGGCGTTCCTGCACATGGCGGCCGATGCGCTGGTCAGCCTGGGCGTGGTCATCGCAGGGCTGGCAATCATCTGGACCGGTGAACGCTGGATCGATCCCGCGGTCAGCCTCGTTATCGTGGCCGTCATCGGCTGGGGGACCTGGGGCCTGCTGAAGGACAGCGTCGCCATGAGCATGCTTGGCGTGCCCAAGGGGATTTCGGAGAACAAGGTGCGCGCCTATCTGTCCGGCTTGCCAGGGGTCGACGCGGTGCACGACCTGCATATCTGGCCGATGAGCACGACCGAAACCGCGCTGACCGCGCATCTGGTCATGCCCGCGGGCCACCCGGGCGACGGGTTCCTCCAGCGACTGGCGGGCGAACTCGATCGCCACCACCGCATCGGTCATCCCACCATCCAGATCGAAACCAGCCGCGCGGCGTGCGGGACGGGTTGCTGATGCGCCGGTCCACGCCCCAGGCGCGCCAAATGCTGAAGGCGGCGATGCGCCGCCTAGCCGCCGGCGAACGGTCGGCTCTCGAGGAGGTCTACCGCGCCACATCGGCGAAACTATTCGGCATCTGCTACCGTATCTTGGGCGATGAGAAAGAAGCCGAGGACGCATTGCAGGACGTTTACCTGACGCTGTGGCGGCGCGCGGATCGCTACGATCCCGAGCGCGCCAGCCCGATATCGTGGCTGGCCACTTTTGCGCGAAATCGCGCGATCGACCGGTTGCGCGCAGGGAAAGTCCGGCTGGCCGCAGTCCCCGCGGACCAGGCTGCGCCCGTTCCCGACGATCGCCCCCTTGCCGAAGCGATGATGATCGATTCNGAACGCGAAGCGCGCGTCCACACCTGCCTCGAAACTCTGGACGAAACCCCGCGGGAGGCGATCCGCACCGCCTTTTTCGAAGGCCGCACCTATGCCGAGCTGGCCGAGCGGATGGATGTACCTCTGGGGACGATGAAGAGCTGGATCCGCCGCGGACTCGCGAAGCTCAAGGGTTGCATGGAGATGGGCGAGTGACCGCCGACCAACTGCTTGCCGCCGAATATGCGCTTGGCCTGCTGGAGGGCGAGGATCTGCTCGCCGCTCGGGCACGCGAATCCGCCGATCCCGCTTTCGCACGAGATGTCGCAGAGTGGCAGGAGCGCCTCGCTCCGCTGGCCGACGATATCGACCCCCGCATGCCCCGCGAAGAGGTGTGGCAACGCATCGAAGCCGAACTTGGTGCCGATAGCGGCAACGCGCAGGTCGTCGCGCTGCGGCGCAGCCTGCGCCGTTGGCAATGGGCGGGCGGTCTCAGCGCGGCGGCGGCGATTGCGCTCGCTTTCCTCGCGCTGCCGCAATTGATTGGCCCCGCCGGGGAGACCCGCCCGGACCCGGCCGCCGAGCGCATGGCCCGGGCACCGATGGCGGCAACCATGCCGATAGGGGGCACCCCGCTCAATCTCGATTTTACCTATCTGCCGGACGACCGCAGCTTGCTGGTCGGCGCGGTCGGCCTCGAAGCAGATGGCGTGCANGATCACGAAATCTGGTTCGTTCCGCCCGAAGGCGAGCTGGTCTCGCTTGGCGTGGTGACTCCGGGCGAGGTCGTCGCGCACAGCGTGCCGGAAAGCGTCGCCCGCACCTTGCACGATGGTTCGCAGTTGCTGCTGACACGCGAACCGCTCGGCGGCAAGCCAGAGGATTCCGCAGCCGGTCCGGTTGTCGCCGAGGCCGAATTCGCCACGATCTGATTTTTTTGACCCGGCATGCATCCGCAAGGACGCAGCCCTCGTAACTCTTCGCACCGGCAGGACGGGGCCTGACGCAAAGGAGAGTTACAATATGGCGTTTTCTACCTCACTGAAGGCTTCGGCCCTTGCTTCGATCGCGGCGATGGGCGCTTTCGCACTCGCTACCGGGAGCCCGGCGCTGGCCGACCATCACGGCAAGAAAGCCGAAATGAGCCAGGCGAACATCGTCGAGACCGCGATGGGCACGGGAATGCACGAGACACTGGTGGCTGCTGTAAAGGCTGCCGGACTGGTAGACACGCTGGCCGCTCCGGGGCCGTACACTGTCTTTGCGCCGACCGATGATGCCTTTGCTGCACTGCCCGCCGGCACGGTCGACACGCTGCTCCAGCCCGAGAACAAGGGCCAGCTGACCAGCATTCTCACCTATCACGCAGTGGCCGGGCGCGTTCCCGCATCCGCGCTCGCGCAGGCGATCACCGACGCTGGCGGCACTTACGAGTTCCAGACCCTCGCCGGCAACACGCTGAGCGCGTCATTCGACGGTCAGACCATCGTGGTTACCGACGAAGCCGGTCGCACGACGAATGTGGTCAAGGCCGATGTTAACACCAGCAATGGCGTGATCCACGTGACCGACGGGGTCTTCCTCCCCGGCTGATCGATCCCCCCGGATGCCGTGTAACGACCCATCTGGCACGGCATCCTCCTGTCCCCCGTCCGGCGCTCCGCAGAGGCCGGGCGGGGTTTTTTTGACCCGAAACCAGAAGCGCGCCGCCTGACCCGGTCAGACGGCGCGCTTTGTGTTCGCTACGAAGGAAGGCCTGTTCAGGCGGCTTCTTCCTTCTTGTCGTCCTTCTTGCCGCCATGGACCTGGACCGGCTCTTTCTTGCCTTCGACCACATCCTTATCGATGACGATTTCGGTCACCCCGTCGAGATCGGGCAGGTCGAACATCGTATCGAGCAGGATACCTTCGACGATCGACCGCAGGCCGCGGGCCCCGGTCTTGCGCATGATTGCCCGTTCGGCGATCGCGCGCAGCGCNTCGTCGGTGAACGTCAGNTCGACNTCCTCNAGCTCGAACAGCTTGTGATACTGCTTGGCGATGGCGTTCTTGGGCTCCTGCAGGATCGTNACCAGCGCATCGACATCGAGNTCGTGCAGCGTGGCGATGACCGGCAGGCGGCCGACGAATTCGGGGATCAGGCCGAATTTGAGCAGATCTTCCGGCTCGCTCTTCTCGAGCAGTTCACCAACGCGGCGCTTGTCCGGGTCGGCGACATGTGCGCCAAAGCCGATCGAGCGCTTCTGCAGGCGGTCGCCGATGATCTTGTCGAGCCCGGCGAAGGCGCCGCCGCAAATGAACAGGATATTGGTCGTGTCCACCTGCAGGAATTCCTGCTGAGGGTGCTTGCGCCCGCCCTGCGGCGGGACCGAAGCGGTGGTCCCTTCCATCAGCTTGAGCAGCGCCTGCTGGACACCCTCGCCCGATACGTCGCGCGTGATCGAGGGGTTTTCCGCCTTGCGCGTGATCTTGTCGATCTCGTCGATGTAGACGATGCCGTGCTGGGCTTTCTCGACATTGTAGTCGCTGGCCTGAAGCAGCTTGAGAATGATGTTCTCGACATCTTCGCCCACGTAACCCGCTTCGGTCAGCGTGGTGGCGTCGGCCATGGTGAACGGCACGTCGAAGGTGCGCGCCAGCGTCTGCGCCAGCAGCGTCTTGCCCGAGCCGGTCGGGCCAACCAGCAGGATGTTCGACTTCGCCAGTTCGACATCGCCGGCCTTCGCGCCGTGCTTCAGGCGCTTGTAGTGATTGTGNACCGCGACCGAGAGCACGCGCTTGGCGCGATCCTGCCCGATCACGTAATCGGCGAGCGTGGCGCAGATTTCGGCCGGCGTGGGAACGTCGCCTTCCTTCTTGCCGGTCAGTCCCGCCTTGGTTTCCTCGCGGATGATGTCATTGCACAGTTCGACGCACTCATCGCAGATGAACACCGTCGGGCCCGCGATGAGCTTCCTCACCTCGTGCTGCGACTTGCCGCAAAAGCTGCAATACAGGGTCGATTTGCTGTCGGTTCCGCTCAACTTGGTCATATCCTAACGTCTTTCCCACGCCCCGCCGGCCGAAGGCCGACTGTAGGGACCATGGGATTTGGGTCAATATCGTAGGTACCACACTGCCCTTGCTACAGGCTGAAGTGTCAGGGTTGCCAAAACCCTACGACATTCTCGCACCATTCCCGCACGCGCATCGTGCTCGTGCGGGGATTTGCCACCCGAATTACTCGGGCGCGCCGCCCGAACCTTCGGCATCGCCGCCGTCGTTTTCGGGCCGGGTTTCGAATACCTTGTCGACGATGCCGAACTTCATCGCTTCATCGGCTTCAAGGAAGGTATCGCGGTCCATCGCCTTCTCGATATCGTCGAGGCTCTGGCCGGTATATTTCACATAGAGATCGTTCATGCGCTTCTTGATGCGCAGGATCTCGCGGGCCTGNATCTCGATGTCCGAGGCCATGCCGCGTGCGCCGCCCGAAGGCTGGTGCACCATGATCCGGGCATTCGGCAGCGCGATGCGCATGCCGGGTTCGCCTGCCGCCAGCAGGAAGCTGCCCATCGAGGCGGCCTGGCCCATGCAGACGGTCGAGACGCGCGGCTTGATGTACTGCATCGTGTCGTGGATCGCCATGCCGGCAGTCACCACGCCGCCGGGCGAGTTGATATACATGCTGATCGGCTTCGAGGGATTTTCGCTTTCGAGAAACAGCAGCTGCGCGGTGATCAGCGAAGCCATGCCGTCTTCGACCTGCCCCGTCACGAACACGATGCGTTCGCGAAGCAGGCGGCTGAAGATGTCGAAGCTGCGCTCGCCGCGGCTGGTCTGTTCCACCACGACCGGCACCAGCGCGCCGGTAAGCGGATCGCGGGTGAACTGGCCCTGGGTGCCGTGGGCGTCGCTGCCGAGCAGGTCGATCATGAGTATTCCTCTTGTCGGGTGAATCGGTCGCCTATGTCGCCATGGTGCGAGCGATGTTCAAGGGCCTTAACCCACGAAAGGCACGGATATGTGGCCCTTGCCCAAGAACGGGGCGCTTTCCTCCGCGCTTCCCCCCGCCCCGGCCCAGAGCCGATACGGAAGATTCCGTTTGTCGGCTGCCGAACGACGCCGGTCGAGCGTCCGTTGGCCTTGACGGTTACAAACGTAGACGAAGTGCCGGAAAGCAAGAACAGGACAGTGGGAGGCTGCCGTTTTCAAGTCATCGACATCAAGGCTTCTGGGCGCTTCGCTCGCGGCGTTATGCGCTTGGGTCCATGCCCCGGCGCAGGCGCAGGATGCCGCGGCACCCGCAGCCACACCGCCCGCTGTCACCGCAGGGGCGCAGGTTTTCGAACCACCCTATTTCGCGCNGTTCGCACCCCGCAACGCGCTCGACATGGTCGACCGGATTCCCGGATTCTCGATCAGCGGTGGAAATAACCAGGGCCAGCGCGGACTGGGACAGGCAACGCAGAATGTGATCGTCAATGGCGAACGCCTGTCGAGCAAGTCGGAAAGCGTCAGCGACCAATTGCGGCGTATCCCGGCCACCGATGTCGTGCGGATCGAAATCCTCGATGGCAATGCGACCAGTATTCCCGGCCTTACCGGCCAGGTTGCGAATGTCGTCTATACCAGCACCGGAGCATCCGGCCAGTTCAGCTGGACCGCCGGGTTTCGCCCGCACAATACTGCGGCACAGCTTTATGGCGGCGAGATATCCGTCATCGGCAGCAGCGGCGCACTGGATTACACCGTGTCGCTTTCCAACGACAACGATCGCTTCGGTGCCGATGGGCCCGTGGCGATCGCCGATCGCGACGGTCTCCCGCTCGAGCAGCAGTACAGCAAGTTTTCGGGCAAGTTCGACAACCCGCGCCTGTCGACCGCTTTCGCCTACGATTTCGGCGGGAATGTCGTCGGTAACCTCAATCTCAGCTACGGCGAAGACTTCTACGTCCGCCGCGAACCCGAAACCGCCACGCGGGCGCAGGGCCCAATGCGGTTTCGCGATGTCCGGGTCGACGAGGACGGCCCCGAATACGAACTGGGCGGTGATATCCAGTTTCCCTTGGGACCGGGCAGGCTCAAGCTGATCGGTCTCGAACGGTTCGAGCGCGACAATTACACGTCCACGCTGATCGACAGCTTTTCCGACGACAGCATTCCAACCGGATCGCGCTTCCAGCAGACCAATGCCGCCGGCGAGCGGATCGGGCGGTTCGAATACGACTGGAAGCTGTGGAATGCCGATTGGCAGCTGTCGGGAGAAGCGGCCTTCAACCGGCTCGAACGGCGCTCGCGCCTGTTCGAGCTCGCGCCCGGGGGCGAGTTCGTCCAGCTGTCCTTCCCGCAGGGCAATGGCGAAGTCCGCGAAGACCGCTACGAAACCAGCCTGAGCATGTCGCGCTCGCTATCGCGCACCCTGTCGCTCCAGCTGATCGGGGCGATGGAATTCTCCACCATCGAGCAGACCGGCTTCGCAGCCAATTCGCGCAGCTTCAAGCGCCCGAAAGGTTCGTTTGCTGCAACCTGGAAACCGCGCGAGGATTTCGACATCTCGATTACCTTCGCCAAACGCGTCAGCCAGCTTTCCTTCGGCGACTTTCTCGCCTCGGTTTCGCTAAACGACGACAACCAGAACGGCGGCAACAACGAACTGGTCCCCTACCAGAGCTGGAACATCGAGCTCGAGGCCAACAAGACCCTGGGACCGTGGGGATCGATCCAGCTGCAGGCGAAGCGTGCCTGGTTCGAGGATTTCATCGACTGGTTCCCGCTCGCCAATGGCGGCGAGGCCCGCGGCAATATCGGCGATGCCGAACGGTTGCACCTGCAGGCCAATGCCACGCTCAATCTCGATCCGTTCGGGTTCGCGGGCGCGCGCCTCGACGTGGAAGTGGTCAAGCGGTTCATGGATGTGACCGATCCCTTCACCGGGCTGTCCCGGCCGTTCTCCTACGATTCCGAGGGCAGCTTCGACATCGACTTCCGCCATGACATTCCCGCGACCGACTGGGCCTGGGGCGTCAATCTGAACCATTTCGACCAGGCGCCGTATTCGCGCCGCTACGAGAACGGGCGCGAGTGGGAAGGGACGGTGTTCGGTGCGGTGTTCGTCGAGCACAAGGATCTCTTCGGCCTCACCATCCAGGCACAGGCGAGAAACCTGCTGGGGGCACGCGATTACTTCCGGCGGACCGTCTATGACGGCCCGCGCCCCGACGCCGGCATCCGCTTCACCGAATTCCGTGATCGGCGGATCGGGCCGATCTTCCGGCTGGTCGTCAGCGGAGATTTCTGACTCGCGCGGACCCGCACCCGCGCTTGCGCGTTAGGCAAGCGAGGGAGATCACCTTGGAATTCGATCCGCGTATCCTGATGTTCGTCGTCTTCGGCGCGGGGCTGACGCTTGCCGTCACGCTCGAACGTTGGCTGGCCCGCTACTGGCTGTCGCTGCCGATCCTCTATGTGGCCGTCGGTTTTGCCGTTTGGTCGCTGCCGCTGGGCCTGCCGCACTTCAATCCGACCGTCGACGGCTTCGATGCCATCACGCTCGAATATGCCACCGAATTCATTGTCATCGCCTCGTTGATGGCTGCGGGGATTGCGATCGATCGCCCGGTTAGCTGGGCCAATTGGCGGCAGATCTGGCCACTGCTGCTGATCGCCATGCCGCTGACCATCGCCGCAGTCGCGCTGCTCGGCTGGTGGGCTCTGGGTCTCGCACCGGCCAGCGCCATCCTGCTGGGTGCCGCATTGGCCCCGACCGATCCGGTCCTCGCGCGCAGCGTCCAGGTCGGCCCGCCCGGGGAAGATCAGCGACACGATGTGCGCTTCAGCCTGACGGTCGAGGCCGGGCTCAACGACGGCTTCGCCTTTCCCTTCACCTATCTCGCGATCGCCGCGGTCGGGATGACCGCTCTGGGTGACTGGACACTGGAATGGGCGGCGCTGGACCTCGTCTGGCGGATCGTCGCCGGCTGCGCCGTCGGCTATGCGGTCGGCCGCATCGGCGCGTGGTATGTCTTCGAACGCGAAGCCGACGCGCCGATAGAGGACATCGATGAGGCCAGCGACGAGGCGGAGAATCCCAGCTATTCGACCAGCGAAGGCCTGATCGTGCTGGGTACGCTGTTGCTCGCGTACGGACTTGCCGAATTGGCCGAGGGCTATGGATTCCTGGCGGTGTTCGTCGGGGCAGTGACCGCGCGGCAACGCGAAAACCGCAGCCGCTATCACAAGATCAGCCACCATTTCATCGACCAGATCGAGCAGATCGTACTGGTGGCGGTCCTGTTCGGCTTCGGCGCGATGCTTGCCAGCGGCGTGCTCTCGGCACTCACCTGGCCCGCAGCGCTGGTGGGACTGGCGCTGATCTTCGTCATCCGGCCGATTTCCGGCTTGCTGGCGGAGGCCAATTGCGACCTGCCGATGATCGGCAAGCTCGCCGTTGCCTTCCTGGGTGTGCGCGGGATGGGTTCGATCTATTACCTTGCCTATGGCCAGAACAACGCCGATTTCGCGCAGATCGACCTGCTATGGGCGACCGTGAGTTTCGCGATCCTGGTTTCCATCATCGTGCACGGCGTGGTTTCGGGCCCGCTCATCCGCCATGTCGAAGACCGCCGCGCNCATGTCCACGCCGGGCAGGATACCAGCATGGCCGCGCTATCGCCCGATGCCCCGAGGCGGCGCTCGAAGACGGACTGAAACGCCGCGGAACGACGCCCCAAACGACAAGGGGCGGCGAACCATAGTCCGCCGCCCCTCATGCGATCCGTATGAACGGACTTACTTCTTGGGCGCGGCCTTCTTGGCAGCAGGCTTCTTGGCTGCCGGCTTCTTCGCCGTAGCCTTGTCGTCGGCCTGCTTGTCATCGGCCTTCTTGGCGGCAGGCTTCTTCGCTGCGGCTTTCTTGGCCGGCGCCTTCTTGGCTGCGGGCTTGTCGTCCGCATCCTTNTCGGCCGCCTTCTTGGCAGGAGCCTTTTTCTTGGCTGCCGCCTTCTTCTTCGGCTTTTCCTCGGTGCTTTCTTCCGCCTCGATCGCGGCTTCGAGCTCTTCACGCGTCACTTCGCGGTCGGTAATCTCGGCCTTGTCGAACAGGAAGTCGACGACCTTGTCCTCATACAGGGGCGCGCGCAGCTGGGCGGCCGCCATGGGTTCGGACTGGACATACTGGACGAACCGCTCGCGGTCCTCGGCGCGATACTGCTGGGCCGCCTGCTGGATGAGCATGTTCATCTCGTTGGCATTGACCTCGACACCGTTCTTCTGGCCGATTTCGGACAGCAGCAGGCCCANGCGGACGCGGCGTTCGGCGATCTTGCGATAATCGTCCTTCTCGTCGTCCATTTCCTTGAGCATGGCTTCGGCATCGTCCGACTGCGCGGCTTCCTGCTGCAGCTGGCCCCAGATCTGTTCGAACTCGGCATCGACCATGCCCTGCGGCACGGCGAAGTCGTGACCGGCTGCCAGCGTGTCGAGAAGCTGGCGCTTCATCTGCGTGCGGGTCAGGCCCGCGGTTTCCTGCTCGAGCTGGCCGCGCAGCAGTTCCTTGAGCTTGTCGAGGTTCTCGAGGCCGAGATTCTTGGCGAACTCGTCGTCGATCGCGGTGTCGGTGGGGACCTTTACCTGCTGGACCGTGACGTCGAATTCCGCGTCCTTGCCCTTCAGGTTTTCAGCCGGATAATCTTCGGGGAAGGTCACGGTGATGGTCTTTTCATCGCCGGTCTTCACGCCCGTCAGCTGTTCTTCGAAGCCGGGAATGAACTGGCCCGAACCGATGACCAGCGGCGTGTTCTCCGCCTTGCCGCCTTCGAATTCGACGCCGTCGACGCGGCCGACGAAATCGATGATCAGCTGGTCGCCGTCGCCAGCCTTCTTGGTCTTGGCGGCGTCCTTGTAGCTCTTGTTGTTCGACGCGATGCGCTCGACCGCTTCGTCGACCTGTTCGTCGGTCACCGGAACGGTCAGGCGTTCGAGCTTGAGGCCCTCCACTTCGGGCGCTTCGATTTCGGGCAGGATCTCGACGTCGACGTTCAGCGTCGCGTCCTTGCCTTCTTCATAGCCTTCGTCGAGCTCGACCTTGGGCTGCATCGCAGGACGCAGCTTGTTCTCTGCCATGACCTTGTCGACTGATTCGCGGATCAAGTCGTTGACCGTCTGCGCGTGGACCTGCTCGCCGTGCATCTTGCGCACGAGGTTGGCGGGCACCTTGCCGGGGCGGAAGCCGGGCATTTTCACCTGCGGAGCGATCTTCTTCACTTCGCCGGTAACGCGCTCGTCGATTTCCTTGGCGGGAATCGTGATGGTGTAGGCGCGCTTGAGGCCCTCGTTGGCGGTCTCTTTGATCTGCATGGGTTGAAACTCGTAACTTTCCAAAAGCGATAGGTGCAGGGGGTATCACGACGGCGGCGGCACTGGTGCGGGCGAAGGGACTCGAACCCCCACATCTTTCGATACTGGTACCTAAAACCAGCGCGTCTACCAGTTCCGCCACGCCCGCTAACCCGAACGAAGCTGCGCGAGGCGCTAGTCCTTCGCGTATAGGCGCGTGCCTCTAGTCGGATGCGACCAAATGCGCAAGCGTGGCGACCGATGAAGGAACGCTGCGGGGTGTTGGCCCGTTCAACAGGCATGCGTGACTACGACACCCCGAAGAAACCCGAAGACACTCCGCCCGTGATCAATCCCGGTGCCAAACAGGAAAATTCGCACGATTCCGGCAAGGACGACAGCGAGGAAGCACCATCAAACGACCGGCCGGCCGGCAGCCCGCCCGGTGCCGCAGAACAAGCACTGGCGCCGGCACAGGAGGGTGGCCGCGACGGAGCGGGCGAGGCNGCGCTCGATCACCCCTCCCGCGANTGAGGAACATTACCATGGCGACNCAACCCGATCCCAATCCCGATACGATCAATCCCGGCTCTCCCGACGAAATGCCACCGGCAAGTCCGCCGAACGAGGCGCCGATGGAAGAACCGCCGGGCTTCGAACCGCCGCAGCCCGACATCGACACCCCCGATCGCGGCCCGCTGGAAACGCCGCCTCCTCCCGATTGATCTTGCCCGTGGCCGATTGATCTTGCCCGTGGGCGCGCCGCGCAGTATCGGCGCGCGCCATGAGCGAAGAAACCACCAGCCAGACCCCGCCCGACCATCTTTCGGTCAACCCCAAGAGCGAGCACTTCCAGGTGGATGTGCTCAAGCGCGGAGTGGGTATCCGTTTTAAGGGCAAACAGCGCACCGATATCGAGGAATATTCGATCTCGGGCGGCTGGGTGCGGGTTCAGGCGGGCAAGACCGTCGATCGCAAGGGCAATCCGCTGACCATTAAGCTGAATGGCCCGGTCGAAGCCTGGTACGAAGATCTCGGCGAGGATGCGCCGGTCGCCAAGGCCGACTGATCAGTCGGAGAAACTGGCGAAGGCGCTGAGAAAGCGCTTCGAGGTCTGTTTGCGCGCCGGCGCCATGGCAAGCTGCTGGCGCGCCTGCGGCCGGCCCTCTCCGTAGATGAAGCCTGCAACCGGCCATGCGGTCGTGCCGACTTCCCCGAGCGGGGCGTACCACACGCGCACTGCGCTCCAGTCGTTGGCAGGCGATACGTCAATCGCCAGCACGTCCTTTTCGACCTGCCCCCGGCGCCCGTTGATCGGCGACCAGTTGGCATGATCGAGCAAGACNCGCCGCGTGTCGAGAACGCGGCTCACCGTTGCCACATGACCCAATTGCATGCTGCGATGCGGACGGAAGGCCATGACGGCCCCCGGACGCGGCGCCGTACCGGTGGCATAGCGCCCCTGCGCCTGCTCCCACCAGGTATGGGCATCGCCGTAGATCTGGATCCCCGACACTTCTCGTGCGTAGGGTACGCACTGGAGATAAGCATCCAGTTCGGCACCCCGATTATCGAACGCACCGAAATCGTCCGCCGCGGCGGGCGTGGCACAGGCAAGCAGGGCGAAAGCGGCAAGTTTTTTCCTCATGCCGGCAGAGGTATGCCGCTTATCCTTGCCGACATCCTTCGCGTTAAGGTTAACCGATATTAACCCTCGCCTGCGCCGGAGCTTGCAAAGCGGAGCGCAAAGCGCCACTTCCCGCGCCATCATGGTGCCCAATTCCTCGAAGCCCACGGTGATCATCATCGGGCGGCCCAACGTCGGCAAATCGACATTGTTCAACCGGTTGGTCGGCAAGCGCCTTGCGCTGGTCGACGACCAGCCCGGAGTCACGCGCGACCGCCGCTTCGGCGACGCGGAGATCGCGGGGCTCGAATTCCAGGTGGTCGATACGGCCGGTTGGGAAGATGAGGACCCGGCCAGCCTGCCCGGCCGGATGCGCATGCAGACAGAAGTCAGCCTCGAGGGCGCCGATGCGGCGATGTTCGTGTTCGACGCACGCGTCGGGCTGACTCCGCTCGATGAGGAAATCGCCCGCTGGCTCCGTGGACAGGCCGTGCCCGTGGTCCTGGTCGCCAACAAGGCCGAAGGCAAACAGGGCGATGCCGGGATCTACGAGAGCTTTTCGCTCGGTTTCGGCGAACCGGCCGGAATCAGCGCCGAACATGGCGAAGGGATCGGCGACCTGTTCGAACGCCTCTGGCCGATCATAGGCGAGAAGGCAGAAGCTGCGGCCGAAACCCTCGAACTGAGCGAGGAAGATGAAGAGGCGCTGCTCGCCGGNCCGCTGAAACTGGCCATTGTCGGCCGGCCAAACGCCGGCAAGTCGACGCTGATCAACCGCATGCTGGGCGAGGACCGGCTGCTGACCGGTCCCGAAGCCGGGATTACACGCGATTCGATCGCGGTCGATTGGGAATGGCGCGACCCGCGCAGCGGGGAAGAGCGGGAAATCCGGCTGATCGACACGGCCGGAATGCGCAAGAAGGCGCAGGTCGTCGACAAGCTCGAACGGCTTTCCGTGGCCGATGCGCGCCGCGCGGTCGATTTTGCCGAAGTCGTGGTGCTCCTGCTGGACGCCACCCGCGGGCTCGAATCGCAGGATCTCAAGATTGCCAGCATGGTGCTCGAGGAAGGGCGCGCGCTGATGATCGCAATCAACAAGTGGGATGTCGCCGAAGGTGCCAGCGCGCTGTTCAACGGTATCCGCGAAGCGCTCAACGAGGGTCTCGCCCAGGTTCGCGGAGTGCCGCTGTTCGCAGTAAGCGCGAAAACCGGCAAGGGTATCGACCAGATGCTGGGGGCGGCGTTCGACCTGCGCGAAGCATGGAGCCGCCGCGTGCCCACCGCCGCGCTCAACCGCTGGTTCGACGATGCGCTCGAAGCCAATCCGCCGCCCGCCCCCAAGGGCAAGCGGATCAAGCTGCGCTATATCACCCAGGCCAGCATCCGTCCGCCGCGTTTCGTGGTGTTCGGCACCCGGCTCGACATGCTGCCCAAGAGCTATGAACGTTATCTGGTGAACGGCATTCGCGACAAGCTGGGGTTCGATGCAGTGCCGGTGCGCGTGGTGCTGAAGAGTCCCAAGAACCCCTTCCAGAAGGAGTAACACCGGTGACGCTCGATCTCCTGGCAGGCATCGGCGCCTTCGACCTCATCGAGCGGACCAGTTCGACCCTGCGCGTGCAGCAGGTCGTCCAGCTCAGCCTCGCCCCGGCCTTCCTGCTTGCGGGGATCGGCGCGGTCATGAATGTCATGACCAACCGGCTGATCTGGGTTGCCAACAAGATCGAGCGTATCCTCAACGCTGGGGAAGATGGCGATGTCAAAGCCATGCGGGCCGAGTTGCCCGCGCTCGAAATGCGGCGCATCTACGCGCAGCGCGCGGTCATGTTCAGCACCGCGTCGGCGCTTGCCATCAGTGTCGTGATCGTACTGCTGTTCATCAGCGCATTTGTCAGGACCGCACTGGGCACTCTGGTCGCGACGACATGGGTGATCTGCATGGGCCTGCTGGTCGCAGGGCTCGGTTCGTTTCTGATGGAAACCCGCACCGCGGCGAAGCGCAACCGCGAACGCATGCGCGAACGCCGGAACGCCGCATCGGACTGAAGCCGATCATGCTCGCTTAGCATCGCAGAGCCGCCCGCAGGCGGCTCCACAACGCGGTCAGCCNCCCTCGCCTTCGCCTGCCGGCTTGCTGTTGAGCTGGACATAGTTTTCCAGCCCCATGCGCGCGATCATGTCGAACTGGGTTTCGAGGAAGTCGACATGCTCTTCCTCGCTCGCCAGGATGTCTTCGAAGATCTGCCCGGTGGCGAAGTCGCGGACGCTCTGGCAATATTCCGCAGCTTCCTTGAGCAGGGGGATCGCCTCCATCTCCATCGCCAGGTCGGCCTTGAGGATTTCCTCGACCGTCTCGCCCACCTTCAGCTTGTGGATCGCCTGGAAGTTGGGAAGTCCGTTCAGAAACAGGATGCGCTCGGCGAGGATGTCGGCGTGCTTCATCTCGTCGATCGATTCGTGCCGCTCGTATTCGGCCAGACGGCTGACGCCCCAGTCGGCGAGCACCCGGTAATGGAGCCAGTACTGGTTGATTGCGGTCAATTCGTTGGTGAGCGCCTTGTTAAGGAACTCGATGACCTTCGGATCGCCTTTCATGGCGCTGCCTCCTTGCCTGCTGAACGGCGCTTCCTATGCGCCCCAGGCGGGGCTTATGGCAAGGGTAGAAAGGGATAAAATCGGCGGAATTCCGCCAGTTGCAAGCGATTTGCGTTAGCCGGCGATCACGCCGCGGCGGCCACGCATCCCATCTCGCGTTCTTCCTGGAGGATCTCGTCAGCCTCATCGAGGCAGGTGCCGCAGCAAGCCGGCTTGCCAAGCGCGGCATAGCAAGTTTCGGCATCGCCCGAGACATGGCGCGCTGCGCGCCGCAGGTCGCTTTCCCGGATTGCGTTACAGATGCAGACGTACACTCGAACACTCCTGCGATTGACTCGCAGGAGCACCTCTAGTGAGAGTCGTTCTCAGTAGCAACCCCTCTCGTCACCGCCGCAGGGGGAACAGCCGCCAATAGGTCAGGCACCGCCAGAGCCATTCGAGCGGACCGAAGCGGAACCGGTCGAGCCAGGGCTTCGACCAGGCGAGCATGACGAGCCAGCTTGCCGCCATGACGAGGTACAGCTCGGTACGCCCCAGAGCGCCGAACAATCCGCCGCCCCAACCGTGGAAGACAAACAGCATCAGCACCGATGTGCCGAGGTAATTGGTGAAAGCGGCCCGCCCCGCAGCGGAAACCCGCTCCGCCAGCCAGCCCGAGGCACGCGCACCGACCACCGCCAGGACCGCTGCCAGCCCGAGCACCACGGGCAGGCGGGGCAGTGCCGACAGGCTCATGAATGCAGCCAGCGTGCTCCAATAGGAAAATCCCGCATCCCTCACCCACAGCGCCACCAGCAGGGTAACCCCGCTGCCGATAACAATACCCGCACTGCCCCAGCGCAGCATCCTGCCGGTATTCATAACGCCGCTGAACAGGCCGAACCGGTACAGCGCCATGCCGATCAGCATCAGCGGCAGTGTTTCGAACCCGAACACGAAAATATTGAACGGCAGGTCGCCCTTATGGTCGGTCACGTTGTGCGCGACGAAATCGCCATAGGAACCCTCNGAGATGATCCGGTATTCGACCATTTCGTGNTCGAGTGCACGGCCCTTGTCGGCTGCCAGCTGTTCGCGCATTTCGGCATAGGCCGGCTGCTCGCCGAATTCGGTCTCGGCTATCACATAGGGCGACAGCATGAAGCTGCCGACCAGCACCANGCCNGCGGCATAGCCGAGCAGCCCAACGACCAGCTGCGTTTTGGCCGCCCAGCGGATCGCGGCGAGGGAGACAAGACCGAACAGTGCATAGAAAGTGAGGATATCTCCGCGCCAGATAAGGAAGAAATGCCCGAGGCCGAACAGCAGCAACCAGCCCAGCCGGCGCGCCTGCAACGCCCGCCCTTCTCCGCGCGACCAAGCCTTTTCCATGAACAGATACAGGCCGGCGCCGAACAGCAGCGTGAACAGGCCACGCATCTTGCCGTCGATCAGCACGAATTGCGCGATCCACATCCATTGCTCGGCCTCGCTGTGCGGCACGAGGAAGGCGTCGGGATACATATAGGCGGCGAAAGGCTGGCCGAAGGCGATGATATTGGCGGCGAGAATTCCCATCACCGCGATGCCGCGAATGAAGTCGAGGCTGGCGATCCGGTTTCCCGCCATCGCGCGCGGCACCGCCTTGTCGGGCGCAGCGTCGCTGCGAGTGTCGATCGGATCCATGCATTCCCCCTTGGCCGCCCTTAATATGGGCCGTGGGGGCGAGCGTCTAACGCGGTGCGGTGGCCGGGGAAAGCGCGATCACGGAATGGCTAGCGCGTGACGAGACATTCCTGCCCGCTGCGCTTGAGCGAGGCGCAGGCCGCGGCGGCTTCGCCGCGCGTGGCATATCCGGCCGCCAGCAGGCGCGTGAGATTGCCCGATTTGAGCAGCATCTGCTCGCGCCCGGCGATCTCCGACCGACCCGCGAGCTGGCCCCACAAGCGCTGCGCATTGCCGGGTACGCCGAAGGCGCCAAGCTGGACTTTCCACGGGCCCGTTGCGGCCGGCGCGACGCGCGTCGCGCTTGTCCGGGCGGGCGTGGAAGAAGGTACGGCGGCAGCGGCGGTCGATGCTGCGGGCGGCACCGCCGGACTGGCAGCCACTGCCACCGCTTCGCGGGATAGNGCCTCGTCCTCTTGCCGCGCGACCACGGTGGGCGCGGGTGCAGCGGGCAGTGTGTAATCCGCGCCTGCAGTCTGCGAGGCGGGCGCTTCAGCAGTCGCCGGCGGCAGGGGGACCGGACGCGCTGCCGCGGTCTGGGGANCGCTGGCCGTGACCACGGGTCCGCTGGGCGCATCGGTTGCCAGTCCGAGGTCTGCTGCAGCAAGCTGACGCGAACGCGCCGCCTCGGCTTCGGCCTTGAGCGAGGCGGCCAGCGGCTGCGCTGCCTGGCGGTCTTCGATCGAGATATACTGGTCCATCTGCGCCAGGGCGCCGCGCGCCTGCGGCAGGCCCGAGGAATTCGCCAGCGTCAGCAGCGCATAGGCGCGGCGCCAGTCCTTCTTGACCAGATCGCCGTTGAAATGGGCGATTCCCAGCAANTACTGGGCGCGGGGATCGCCGCGCATCGACGCGGCGGAGATNTAGGGCAAGGCTTCCTCGCGGGCGCCGCGCTGGAACAGCAGCAGGCCATAATTGTCCGCCGCCTTCACGTGGCCCTGCGCCGCAGCCTTGGCATANAGCGCTTCGGCCTGTTCGACATCGGTTTCGACCCCGCGGCCAAGCCGGTAGGCCTGCCCCATGTTGAATTGCGCGTCGGGATCACCCTGTGCGGCGGGCCCGGCCCACTCGCGCACGGCCCCGGCAAAGTCTCCTGCGGTCCAGGCATCGACCCCGGCCTTGACGTCGGCATGGGCAGGCACCGCGGCCAGGCCCGCCAGCGTCAGCATTCCGGCCATCCAAGCTGCTTTTGCCGAATGTCGCATCCTATCCCTTTCGCATTGCGGGGCCCGCGAAACGCGCCCGATTGGCGACATCCTATAGTAAATCGACCGTTAGCAAAGTGTTGCCAGGGATTTTGCGGCCTTGGGCCCATGTCAAACCGCCATCCGGTTAACCCAAAATTAGGGGTAGTCTGCGATCTCCATGACAAGATCGCTGCGGACGATTGCAGCACGAGTGAGTAGATTACAGGCGCAACCCAGGGGGACCAAGTCTTGCGTGTACTGGCATTGGCATCGCAGAAGGGCGGATCGGGCAAGACCACCCTCTCGGGACATATGGCCGTTCAGGCGCAGCGCGCCGGTGCGGGTCCTGTCGTCCTGATCGACATCGATCCGCAAGGATCGCTTGCCGATTGGTGGAACGAGCGCGCCGACGAATATCCCGCCTTCGCCCAGACCACCGTTGCACGGCTGGCCACCGATCTGGCGATCCTGCGACAGCAGGGGTTCAAGCTGGCGGTGATCGATACCCCGCCCGCGATCACCATGGCGATCCAGTCGGTGATCTCGGTCGCCGAACTGATTGTCGTCCCGACTCGCCCCAGCCCGCATGACCTGCGCGCCGTGGGCGCCACCGTCGACCTGTGCGAACGNGCGGGCAAGCCGCTGGTCTTCGTCGTCAACGCGGCGACCCCGAAAGCCAAGATCACGTCGGAAGCCGCCGTTGCGCTGTCGCAGCACGGCACTGTGGCCCCGATCACGCTGCACCACCGCACCGACTTTGCCGCCTCGATGATCGACGGCCGCACGGTCATGGAAGTGGACCCCGAAAGCCGGTCCGCTGCCGAAGTCACCGCGCTGTGGAAATACATCGCCGACCGGCTGGAAAAGAACTTCCGGCGCACGGTCTTCGCCGCGCCCAATTCGCAGTCCGCGATGTCCGGCGTTCATCGTCCCGCCGGCGGCTTCGGCCGCCGTGTGGCCCAGTAGTAGCGGAAGGCGGGCTGCCGAATGTCTGACGCCAACTTCGCCTCTCTCTCGTCCACCCTGCTTGCACGCAAGGGTGGGGCGAAACCGGCCATGCGTCCGCAATCGGGCATCGTCGGACCGGTCGATGGCAAGGAAGCNGCGGCCAATCTCGAGGATCTCGGCTGGAACGACATGGGCGACGGCGCCAGTGATGAAACCGATGCGCGGTCTCGGCCGCGGCTGGAACCGGTGCCGGAGAACGTCGTGCCGCTATCGCCTCAAGCGGCGAAGGAAACCGATGCACCCAACCAGGTGCGCGCTTCGCTGAACAAGATCCAGGCGCAGCTCGACGAACCCGCTCCGCGCAAGCCGATCGTACGGCGCCCTGCCACAGCGCAGGGCAAGCGGGCCGCATTCACGCTGCGGCTCGACCAGGAACGCCATCTCATGCTGCGCCTTGCCTGTACCGTTCGCGGACGCAGCGCACAGCAACTGGTGACCGACGCGCTCGACGCGTTGCTCGCCGAAATGCCCGAAATCGCAAGCCTCGCTGCCCAGGTGCAGCGCAGCGAAAAATGAACTCGAACGACGCGGAATCGCCTTCAAAGGGGGGAAGAATGAGCATCGAGACGAAAGCCAGGAACAAGCGGTTCGTCCAGCTCGCCGTCACCACGGCGCTGGCGACCACTGCGCTTACGGCGTGTACGGGCAAGACTGCCCCCAGCCATTCCTATTCGGCCGCGCATGCCGAACAGGCGCTGACCAAGGGGAACGCTTCGAAAGCCGTGCGCCATGCCGAAGCCGCCGTACTGGCCAGCCCGCGCGACGCCTATACGCGCACGCTGCTCGCCAACGCCTATCTGACCGATGGGCGTTTCGCGTCAGCCGCGACGACCTTTGCCGAAGCGATCGAACTGGGTGATACCGCCCCGCGAACAGTGATCAGCCATGCCCTCGCGCAGGTAGCGATAGGCGACCAGATGGGCGCGCTGGGCACGCTCAGCCGCTTCGAAGACAAGCTCGATGCAGCCGATTACGGGCTCGCCATGGCGCTGGCNGGCCGGCCCGACCACGGCGTCAATGTCCTNGGCAACGCGCTGCGCGGCGGGCAGAACACGCCCAAGGTGCGGCAGAACCTCGCCTATGCCTATGCCATGCAGGGCAACTGGCGCGCCGCTCGCCTCATGGCCGCGGAAGATGTCCCCGCGGGCGAGGTCGGCGACCGCATGGCCGAATGGGCGGCCCTGGCGCGCCCCGAAGCCTTCACCGGACGCGTCGCCACCGTTCTGGGGGTCCAGCCGCAGGCCGATCCCGGCCAGCCGCAGATGCTGGCCCTGTCCAATCATCCCAGTGTCGATATGCTTGCAGCGAGCGGCGAAGCCGAACCGGTCGCAGCACCGCGCGGCGACTTTGCTTTCGCCGAAGAACTGCCGCCGGTCGAAGCCGCGCCTGCGGTAGACGATGGCGCCGATGTCGCATTGGCCGACGCCGGGCTTGCCCCGGCAGGCGGCATCCGCTTCGTCGGTCGCGAAGTGGTGCAGGATACGCCGATCCAGGCTGCTAGGCCGGCTGCTCCGCGCAACGCCCGCGCAGCCGCTCCGGCGAGCGCCGCTCCGCGCAGCAGCAGCGGCGATTACAATGTCCAGCTCGGCTCGTTCTTCTCGATGTCGGATGCCAATGAGGCGTGGAAGCAGTTCCAGAAACGCTATCCCGAACTCGCCAGTTCCGAGCGCGTGATCACCAAGGCCCGGGTCAACGGCAAGATCTATTACCGCGTCGCGGCTGCCGGCTTCGCCAAGACCTCGGCCGATTCGATGTGCCGGACGGTCAAGAGCCGTGGCGACGGCTGCATTGCCTACGCTGCCAGCCGCAAGCTTCCGGGAGCAATCGCCGTGGTCGATGCGGGCGTTCGGGTCGCTTCCCGCTAATCCATCAGTTTACCAAACCACCGAGAGGCCCCGTCCGGACACAATCCGGGCGGGGTTTTCGCTGGCCTAGTGCCTGATCGCCACACCGCCCTTGTAGAGATGCAGCACCCGCCCCTGCGTCGGCTGGCCGTCGAACGGCGTATTGCCCGCAGTGGCTTCCATCTTCGCGCTCTGGATGATCCACGGCCTGTCCGGATCGATGATGGCGACATCGGCTTCGAGCCCGGGAGCAATCGCGCCCGCCGGGACGCCCAGGATTTCAGCGGGCTTCGTCGCGACCAGTTCGAACGCGCGCCCGATATCGATGACCTCGTCGCGCACCAGCGACAGGGTCATCGCGAGCAGCGTTTCCGCCCCCGCCATGCCCGGTTCCGCATCGGAGAAGGGGAGCCGCTTGTCTTCGGGCCCGCGTGGATCGTGGCCGCTCGCGATCACGTCCACAGTGCCGTCGCCGATCGCCTCGCGGACCGCCTGGCGGTCGTCTTCGCTGCGCAGCGGCGGCGACAGGCGGGCAAAGGTGCGAAAATCGACCGTGGCCAGATCGGACAGCATGAAATGGGCCGGGGTCACCCCGCAGGTCACCGAGACGCCGCGCGCCTTGGCCCGGCGCACAATCTCGAGCCCGGCGCGGGTGGTCACCTGACGGAAGTGGATCCGCGCGCCGGCCATTTCCGCTAGTGCGATATCGCGGGTCAGCGCGATGGATTCGGCTTCGGCAGGGGCGCTGGGCAAGCCGCGGCGGGTGGCCACTTCGCCTGCCGTGGCGACAGCGTTGCCAGCCAGCGCGGCGTCCTCGGGATGGGCGACCACCACCAGGTCGAGCATGGCGGCATATTGCAGCAATCGCAGCATGGTGCCGGAATTTGCGATCCACTGCCGGCCGGTTGCCACGCCGCGCGCCCCGGCTTCGCGCATCAGGCCCAGCTCGGCGATTTCGGCCCCCGCCAGATCGCGCGTGGCGGCGGCGAGCGGGTGGACCCAGAAATCGGGCTTGCCGCTCTTGGCAATATAGGAAACACGGCTCGGCAGATCGAGGCGTGGCGACTGATCGGGCATCAGCGCAGCGCGGGTAATCCCACCGAAATGGAAGGCCGGCTTGTCGATCGCGAAGACGCCGAGATCGACAAGCCCGGGAGCGACCAGCGCGCCCCCCGCATCGATCACTTCGTCACCGTCCTGCGCGGCCGTGCCGACGCCGTCGATGCAACCGTCGACGAGCCGCAGCGCGCCGCCCTGCACGCCAGCGGGCGTGACCAGCCGGCCACCTTCTATCGTCAGCGGTCGTTGCTGCTTCATGCCGCGTCTCCCCACCCGGGGACACCGCGTGAACGGCGTGTCAGCACGTCGAGCGCAGCCATGCGGATCGCGACTCCCATTTCCACCTGCCGGGTGATGATCGAGCGGTCGATCATGTCGGCCACCTCGCTGTCGATCTCCACCCCGCGGTTCATCGGCCCCGGATGCATGACCAGCGCGTCTTGCGATGCCTGCCTGAGCCGGGTCTTCGTTAGCCCGTAGAGATGGTGGTATTCGCGCGCGGAAGGAATGAACTGGCCGCTCATCCTTTCGTTCTGGAGGCGCAGCATCATGACCACATCGGCACTGTCCAGCGCCGCATCGAAATCGTGATAGACCTCGGCGCCCATCGCTTCGATGCCGGCGGGCATGAGCGCCGGCGGGGCGCATAGCCGCACGGTGGCCCCCAGCGCCTGCAGGCACAGCAGGTTGGAGCGCGCGACCCGGCTGTGCAGGATGTCGCCGCAGATCACGATCTTCAGTCCGGTGAAATCGTCCGCCGCCTCGCCCCTGTCGCGCAGCGCATGGCGCAGCGCCAGCGCATCGAGCAACGCCTGGGTCGGATGCTCGTGCTGCCCGTCGCCCGCATTGAGCACGGGGCAGCCGACCTTGTCGGCGATCAGCTGGGTTGCCCCGCTCGAACCGTGGCGGATGACGATCGCGTCGGCGCGCATCGCGTTGAGGGTGATCGCGGTATCGATCAGCGTCTCGCCCTTTTTCACCGACGACTGGGCGGCATGCATGTTGACGACATCCGCCCCCAGCCGCTTGCCCGCGATCTCGAAGCTCAGCAGCGTGCGCGTGGAATTCTCGAAGAAGGCGTTGATCACCGTCAGCCCGGCCAGCCGGTTCTCGCGCTTGGTTGCCTGCCGGTTGAGCGCAACCCACTGCTCCGCCTCGTCGAGCAGGAACAGGATCTCGTGCCGTTCGAGCTGGCCGATCCCGATCAGGTCGCGATGCGGGAAAGCGAGCGCGCCCGCGGGATAGCGGGCGGCGTGAGGCGAGGTTTCCGTCGATGTCATTGAGACCACGCCCTTAGTCGAGCTGCGTGGGGCGCTCAAGCGCTTTCCAGTGGCGTTGGCCGCAGCGCTGCCCTAGTTCGATTTCCAACAGGAGATTTGACGCATGCAGTTTGCTGGTAAGGTCTGGCGGCTTTTGGTTGGCATCAAGGACGGGCTGGTGCTCGTCTTCATGCTGCTGTTCTTTACCGCCCTGTTTGCCGTGCTGACTGCGCGCCCCAGCCCGGCCGCCGTGCGCGATGGCGCCTTGCTGCTCGATCTGAGCGGCGTCGTCGTCGAGGAGCGGACCGAGATCGANCCGATCGCCGCCCTGCTTTCGGGCACCGCGCCGGTCGGCGAATACCAGGCCCGCGACGTGATCCACGCGCTTGACGAAGCTGCCGGAGACGAACGGATTTCGGCCGTGGTGCTCGATCTCGACCGTTTCCTCGGCGGCGGACAGGTGCATATGCAGGCGATCGGCGAAGCGCTCGACCGGGTGCGCGCCGCGGAAAAGCCCGTGCTGGCCTATGCCACCGCCTATACCGACGACGGCATGCTGCTCGCCGCGCATGCCAGCGAGGTTTGGGTCAACCCGCTGGGCGGCGCAGTGATTGCCGGGCCCGGGGGCGAGCGGCTCTATTACGCGGGCCTGCTCGACAAGCTCAAGGTGAACGCACGCGTCTACAAGGTCGGCGAATACAAGAGCGCGGTCGAACCCTACAGCCGGGCCGGCATGTCCGACCCCGCGCGCGAAAATGCCCGTGCGCTGTATGAGACGCTGTGGGAAGAATACCGCGCCAATCTCAAGAAGGCCCGCCCCGCCGCCGATGTCGCGCGGATCACCGACCAGCCGGTCGCGTGGATCGAAGCGGCGGGCGGCGATCTGGCTACCGCCGCCTTGCAGGCGGGGCTGGTCGACAAACTTGGCACTCGCGCCGATTTCGAACAACGTGTGGTCGAACTCGTCGGCGAAGACGACTGGGCGGAGGGTCCCAACGCCTACCCCCACACCGAACTCAACGCCTGGCTCGAGGACAATCCGCTGCCCGATGCCGGGCGGCCCATCGGGGTGATCACGGTGGCGGGCGAAATCGTCGATGGCGATGCCGGACCCGGCACCGCGGGCGGCGACCGGATCGCCGGGCTGCTCGACGACGCGCTCGAGCAGGAGCTTGCCGGGCTGGTCGTGCGGGTCGATTCGCCGGGGGGGTCGGTGCTCGCCAGCGAGCTGATCCGCGATGCGATCCTGCGGCACAAGGCGCGCGACATTCCCATCGCGGTGTCGATGGCCAATGTGGCAGCCAGCGGCGGTTACTGGGTGTCCACGCCCGCCGATCGCATTTTCGCCGAACCCGAGACCATTACCGGTTCGATCGGCATTTTCGCAGTGATCCCGACGTTCGAGGAAACCGCTGCAATGGCGGGTGTCACCAGCGATGGCGTGCGCACCACGCCGCTGTCGGGCCAGCCCGATCTGATCGCCGGGTTCACTCCCGAAACCGATGCTATCCTGCAGGCCTTCATCGAAGACGGTTACGAGGATTTNCTCGANCGCGTGGGCGAGGCGCGCNGCCTNACGCGCGNACAGGCCGATGCNGTCGGNCAGGGCCGGGTATGGGATGGCGGNACNGCCCGGCAGCTACGGCTGGTCGACGAATATGGCGGCATCGAGGAAGCGCTGGCATGGACCGCCGAANGNGCCGAACTCGGCAGCGACTGGCACGTGCTCTATCTTGGCGANGCGCCGTCGACCTACGANACNNTGCTNCGGCAATGGCTGATCGGCGACGGGGAAGAGGCCGGCTCGGGCGGCGATGTGATTGCCCGCATGACGCAGNGCCGGTCNGCGTTTGTCGCCCGCATCGCGGCGGATGCGGATCGCTTGCTGGGAACGCGNGGCGTCCAGGCCTATTGCCTTGCCTGCCCCGCCCCGCAGCCCGCTGCAGCGCAGGACNGGGCCGCCACCGGCTGGCTCGCGCGGATTGTGCAGCTGGTGATCGGCTAGGGCGCTTGCCACGCGGCGATTCGCACAGTAAAGGCGCGCCCCTGCCCTTCCGCTGCGAACGCCGCGGACAGCACCGGGCGGGCGCGTAGCTCAGTGGTAGAGCACACCCTTCACACGGGTGGGGTCGCAAGTTCAATCCTTGCCGCGCCCACCAT